>Ga0123355_10002062_pt1 | contig 28390 bp, 25 predicted proteins | sample TergutEmb28metaG_3_FD_89872 | JGI IMG/M metagenome (GOLD analysis project Ga0123355, IMG submission 89872) | Embiratermes neotenicus P1 segment gut microbial communities from Petit-Saut dam, French Guiana - Emb289 P1 | ecosystem: Host-associated > Arthropoda: Insects > Digestive system > Gut ... | reverse complement strand
CTGTGATGGAACATTTTGCAGATAAAGATCCAGAGTACTTTTTGAAGGGCATAGAGATGCTGGTTCACAGATGTGAAAAGTGTGTTGAAGTAAAGGGAGATTATATTGAAAAATAGCAGAGTTATTTCATTTCTGTCACCTTTCAAAGTTGGTCAGGCCGGAAACTTATGGACCCTACCACGTATAATGCAGTCAATATCATGGAGACTCCTACTAGATGTTTTCATACTTCTATTTTGCTTACTGATGTAATGGTAATAGACAAATTCTATAAAGAGTATTTAATAATATATGTGGATCCAGGATATCCTGACAAATTTGCTCAGTTTTTATGTTTAAAACTTCCTAAGGATATAAGCAACTCTATATTTCTAAGGAAAATATCTTGTACAGAAAATAACAATCAGGAATTCATTTATCTATTAAAAGATGAGTCCTGGAAAGAAGTGGTCGCATTAGAGGACTTTAACACTTCTTTTAATGCATTTTTTTAAAAAATCTGCTATTATTTTAACATGGGATTCTCTGACAAAACACTACATATAAAGAACAAGAAACAAAGCAACAAGATTGCAAAAGGTTTAAATGTCTCCAGAAATAAACTGCGGTTTTTCAATAGGATAAATTGTGTTGTTCCATTGTCCAAAGGATCTGTGAAATATATTTTAAGAAATATCAATTGAAATTTCAGAAAGTTATTAAAGCAATAAAGAGTGCCAATGATAAGTTTATTATGTCTGCTGATAATAGGAATAAAAGTTATGACAGCTGATAAATAAAGGAACATTTACTTCTTGGAATAAAAATAATAATATTAAAATTAAAATTGGTTCAAAAATAACTATTGATTCTCAATAAATTGCAGATAAGTTAAATGACTTCTTTACTGATACAATTAGAGACCTTAAGCAGAAAAATAATCCTATAAAAACAAGGGACTGTCTACATGATCATGTGACCTATAATCATAATCAATGTTTGTATCTCCAGTCACAAAAAACGAGGTTAAATGGACTCCAGGGTTTTCTATCAGATGGGTTCGATAATGTTCCCAGAAGTCATAGCAAAGTGTTGTGTTCAGCTTATTACTAGTCCCCTGGTCCATACATTCAATTTATCTTTTCTAACTGGATATTTTCCTGCTATACCTAAAACAGCTAAAATACAACCTATTTTTAAAAAGGGTGATGAACAAGATATGAAAAACTACAGACCCATATCAATATTAACAGTTTTTTTTCCAAAGTATTGGAGAAACTTATGTTTAAAAAGCTTAATTCCTTTGTAGAAAAGTACAATATTCTTACTGATGCACAACATGGATTCAGAGGAGGTGGATCAACAGAAACAGCTTGTCAGACTTTTACAGAAAGTATATTAGAGGCGTTGGATAATCACTTGAATGCTGTAGGAATATTTCTGGAACTTTCAAAGGTTTATGATGTCCTGAACCATCAAATTTTATTAGATAAATTGGAAATTTATGGAGTAAGGAGAGCATTGAAATCTTGGTTTAAATCATACTTATCAAAACATATTCAATTTGTCAAAACAGCAAAAACTGGTAACAATAATACCCTTCATAGGTACTCTTCCTTATATACAGAAACAACTTACAGAGTTCTCCAGGGTTCATTATTAGGACCAGTACTATTTCTGTTATACATAAATGATTTACCAGGATATGCAAAATACCAAGTTGGTTCTATACGCAGATGACACCAATATACTTGTGGATGATAATGACAAAAAGTACTTGAACTTAAAAGTGCATGAGTAATGAAAGAGCTAGAAGCATGGCTTTTTGACAATGAACTTGTCTTAAATACAGCTAAAACATGTGTTATGTTACTTCATTCCAGTCAATGGAAATGTGTTAATAAACCAAATATTATATACAACAATACAGGTATAGCATATAGCCCAAATATAAATTCTTGGGCATTTCTCTCACTGGAAACAGAAAATGGCATGCCTATATTGATATATTATGTAAGAGCTTGACTAAGTGATATTTTATGATAAAATACTTAAATGAGGTAAGAACTCACCACTCACAATTCTGTATCATGCATATTTTCAGTCTCGCATGAAATATGGTATTATATTGTCGTTAACAGATAGGTGTGTAAAAAAGTTCTTTGTCTTTGAAAAAAGGTTATACGTTTGATTTTCATGGTTAAAGGATGAGCATCCTGCAGAAGCAGTCATGACCTCAGTGTCTCAGGTTGTACCACATATTTATATCAAAACAATGTTTTAAATGTGGGCATAAAATTATATAATAAGTTGCCGGAAAATATAAAAAGGTTACACACACTTAATAACTTTAAAAAAGAGCTGAAATCAATATTTTGCAAAATGTTTTTTCATATTGTAGAAGAATATTTACATGCAACATTGTAGTAGATGTGTGTACTTGGACCTGGGGTAAATAACTATAATTACCCATGCGTTCATAATTTGATATATTGCTTTAGTCATGTGGTGGCCTTTGACTGTGAAATGTTCATGTTAGATCAGTGCATTTTATTTCTTTGCTGGCATGGTATGTACATTGTTGTGACTTGTCCAGTGTTATAATGTGACTCTATGAAAGCAAATAAATACTGATACTAATACTAACAATAATACTAAAACACTTGTCGTAAATCACATAAATGTTGGCCCAACAACTCACATATAACAACACAAATACATGAGCCACTTAGCAGATTCTATCTGCTCATAAACACAAACTCAACCTGAAAATTTACCTACTACTGATTTCTGTTAGCTTCCTCATGGTGAGTGTGTGAACGTATCCATGAAGCTTGAAGCCAAATCCATTAATCCAGAGAACAGTACTAATAAAAACTGTCATTAATAAAACATGACATCACACTCAAATGGTCGGTGCTCCTACTTTGTATTCAATATTATTTATTTATTTAGTAAGACCTATACTTTACTGTCAAATGCAAACAATATTTTCTTCCATGCAGATACCTTCAGTTCCCATGTAGTAACCATGTATGAGAATGCTTATGATTGTTACCAACTGTAAAAAAAACTCATGTTCATACCTGATCATTTTGTTTCTCCTGCTGCCTCCTAATTAAATCTCTTAAGCTGCAGTCAGCAACTTCAACCATCAATTTGAATTTATAAAATGAATGCACTTTACTGGCACAAACCTCACATATATGATTGGGCAACCCATCCCCTGCACACATCTGTGAATACAAAAAAAAAAAAAGCATTTTATAATCAACTGCTGCCTTAAACTATAGAAGGCCTCATCATAAATGTTAAAATTACGAAATCTCGCTACATATATTGTAATGTAGCTTAATTGACCAGTCTAGTATAATTCAGTTGCAGAATCTTAGCGCACAATCCTTTATATACTGTCACATCCGGCTCTCAAGACTTATCTTATTTCACCAATGTAAACCATTTTAATATTCATTTTTATATAAGTTTGATCTAATCACAATACTTCTTTTCCACTGAATAAAACTTGTTTGAGATGTGATAACAAATCGTGTTTGAATACTTAAAATTTGTACATACATTTTATAACCCTGCAACATGTATAATTTTACAGGAGAAACCTGTTTATAAAGTATGAAGATTTTGACACTAATAACTCAAACTCTGAATGTAATCTTTCAAATGGAATATGAGTGGCTGAAATTAGTACAAAAGTTCAAGAGAATTTATGAAAATAACCAAAGATGGTATACTGTTATGTACAATGATTATGTCAAAACACTTCAAGGCTCAAAATTAAAAGTAAAATTGGTAAACAAAACTTTTAAAAAAAAATCACAGTTGTCTGTTTATCCTTGCTTGTTAACCCTTTACGTTGGAACGGGAAAACTGTCCTAGCATTTAAACACCCTTAACAGCCAAATGGGAAAACACTGGTCTGCAATGCTATGTCATTTTTAAAATTTTCTGCATTTGTAATTACATGTCTCTTTTTCACATAATTTGTCTATTTTGTTGAAGACAGATATAAGCACAAATCTACATTTCAAAACAGTCAGGAAGAAATCCTTATAGGAGAATAAAGGACATTTGCCACTGGTCCCATAGCGCATCTAACATAGAAAAAATGTCTGTGTACATTTCCTTCCTCTCCCACCGACTGTGATTGTGTATGAACTCATTCACTACAGCACCCAGATAAGCCAGCACTACCACAAAACCCAAACATCATTATGAGATTGAAACCTAAACAACATCCAAAGAAATATGACAACATATACAGTCAGCTTCAAATTGTATAGCAGAGTCTTCACTCACAACAGGAGCTACTTGAAAAGAATAAATCTAGAAAACGAAACTTAGAGTGAAAAATGAACAACATAAAAAATGACCAACTAATCTTCGTAAAAATATGTGGATTTTCTTGAAACTTGTAGAACTGGTAGATGGATTCATTCTTAAACATGTACTTTTTATTTTAAGTTTTTATCTATAACAATGTACGAAATACAGCGGATAACATCAGTAGGTGCAAAAACGGGCATTTAAAGCGAAAAGTACCCTGGCCGCCAGTGGCACTTTCGGATTTAAATCCGTCATACTCTTAATTTAGTCAAGAAGCACAGAATCAACAGAGTCAAAATTTAAAGAAACTGTTGTGCCTACAACCAATTTTCAGTAACACTGATGTCACAATTTAGAACTATTACTGTCTAATCCTCACCCTTTGACTGCCATAGCTGCCCTGATAATAAGAGGGTGAGTCAAACGAAAACCATAGTTTTCATTTGACTCTCCCACATACAAGTTCATCACTTAAAATATTCATCAGGGACTGTGCAACAATGGCTTCTTCCATAATGTGTAAAGGGGTTGCTCATGATGATACAACACAAGAAGTTGCATCCGGTAACAAGCTGAATTACATATCAGTATGTGACATCAATGTGGGGAGATACAAGCAATTTCAATATTTTATTTCTTAGTGGAACTTCTGATTTATGAATTTTAGGAAGGCATAATTACTTACTTAGTTACTCTACGGAGCAAAGTCCTGCTTGAGAAGCTAACCGGTTCTCAGCTAGTTAAGAAGTTCCCCGCATTTTATGGAACCTGAAGGTTCATTACTGCATTCACAAGTGCCCACTACCTGTCCCTATCCTGAGCCAGCTTGATCCAGTCCATGCCCCCACTTCCCATTTCCTGAAGATCAATCATAATATTACTCTCCCATCTATGCCTGGGCCTTCCAAGTGGTCTCTTTCTTTCTGCTTTCCCCCAGAAAAACCCTGTAAACACCTACCCTCTCCCCCAAAATGCACTACATGCCCTGCTCATCTCATTCTTCTCGATTTAATCACCCAAACAATATTGGGTAAGGGGTACAAATCATTAAGCTCCTCATTATGTGGTTTTCTCCATTCCCATGTTACCTCCTCCCTCTTAGGCCCAAATATTCTCCTCAACACCCTATTCTCAAACACCCTCAGCCTACATTCCTCCCTCAATGTGAGCAACAAATTTTCACATTCATATAAAACAAAAGGCAAAATTATAGTTCTGCATATCTTAATTTTTAAATTTTTGGATAGCAAACTGGAAGACAAATGATTCTGCAATGAATGATAGCAAGCATTCCCTGACTTCAGTCTATTCTTAATTTATTCCTGAATAGACGTTTGATTTGTTAAGGTTGTTCCCAAATATTTGAACTCTTCCACCTTTTCAAAGGAACTATTATCACTCTTCATACTGTGACTTCATCTGATATCCTGATCTCAAGACAAGACCATGTACTTAATCTTATCAGCATTTACTTCTTGACCAGTCTCCTTACTAGCAACTACTAAAGCTTCTGCGTATTTCTTTAAAGTATGTACATTTCCACCCAATATATTAATATCATCAGCATAAACAAGAAGCTGATGTGTACTATTTAATTTCAAGCCACCCTGGTTTAACTCCTAATGGCATACTCTAAAGCATAGTTGAAAAGCAACTGCGATAAAGTGTATACTTGTTTCACACCATTTATAATTGGCAACATGTCAGACAAATGCTTGCCTACCCAGACCCTGGTATAGGTTTCATTCAGACACATTTTTATTAGCCTTGCCAGTTTCACAGGGACACCAAACTCAGTGAGAATAGTATACACAACCTCTCTCCTAAATGAACCATAAGCTCTCTTGAAGTCTATAAAGAGCTGATAAACTGCTTCACTGTATTCCCATTTCCTCTCAAGAACTGGATGAATGCAGAATATATGATCAGTCATTGATACACTCCATGGAAATCCACACTGATGATCCCCCATAATTTCCTCTGCATATGAAGTTAACCTGGACAGCAGGATGCTGGATAAAATTTTGTACTCCTCAGGCAATTCCTCCTTATTCCAAATAGAAACAATAAGTTTATGGATTTCAGAGCGAATTTTTATATCCCCTGCATTAATGAATTCTGTTGGAATTTGATCAATACCTGGTGATTTGTGTCCTTTTAGCTTTTCAATAGTCATAACAACCTCAATGGCACTCAGCTCAGGCACTAGTGCTTTTGCAGTATGTATTTCTGTCTGCCTACCATTACTAACCACATGTACATTGAACAGCTAGGAGATGTGGTTCCTCCACCTAGCCAAAATACTGTGGCAGTATGTAACCAAATCACCCTTCTCATCCTTCACTCTATTAGTTCTAGGCTGGTAACCCTTCATAAAATCAATGATGCCCCTATACAAGTCTGATATTTTTAATCTTACTGTAAGTTTCTGGTTCATCAATTTTAGCTTTCAGATTTTCCTTCTTTTTGTTCCTGAAATGTCTGCTAGCTTCATGTCTTACATTGTTTAGATTATTCACATTGCTTTGGTTTGAATCCTGTAACCATTGCATTTTAGCCTGCTTCCTTTGATCTAAAAAACCTAAACATTCTTCATCAAACCATGGTTTGTGCTGCTTCAATTCATACTGACCTAGACACTATTTAACTGAGGTTTTGATATTCTCATTAATGTTCTGGTAAGCCCTATTTAAGTCCTTGCCACCACTAGTTCTCTGCAGATGCAAACCTGTTTGAGAGCTCAATCTCACAGTTTCCTAACCTCCAGCTCATTTAGCTTCCTGAGATTAAATCTATCCACATCAAACTTCTGTGCTGCTTGTTTACTTACACACACTCTTTCCTTAACTTCTGCAAACACCAGACAGTGATCAGTATCAAAGTCAGCTCCCTTGAAAGATCATACATCAAGCATATTCAAATGCCACCTCCTATCTATCAACATGTGATCAGCCTGGTTGTAAGTCTTCCCATCAGGAGATGTCCAGGTGTACTTTTGAATGTTTCGGTGTGGGAACACTGTGCTCGTAACTAGATATTTTGATGTGGCAACATTTACTATTCTAACACCATTATCATAACTATCCTGATGCAGACTCTCATTCCCAATTGTTGGTTTCAAAGTATTCTCTCGCCCCACTTTTGCATTAAAATCTCCTAACAGAATTTTTATGGTACTTAGGAAATGATAAAAAACCTGCTCTAATTCCTCATAAGAACTGTCTTTTGAATTGTCACTTTTCTCTTCACGTAGTGTATGCACATTCAGAACAATTATATTACACCAGCAACCTCTCAGAACCATATGACATCCTATCACTAACAAACTCTCCCCTCTTAACTGCTGATACTATTCTGTGGTGTACAAATATCCTGTTCCCAATTGATGATTTTCGTTTCTTTTTCCATTGAAAAATTATAATCCCCTGCTCTTACTGGCCCCCTTTGTCCCACCTAACCTCCTGTACACCCACTAAATCTAATTTATATCTTGCTAATTCCCTGGCTACTGCTGTAAGAAAACCTGACCTATACAGGCTCCTAACATTCCAAGTACCAAACCTCATGTCTCTTCTCCATTGTTTAAGTCATACCAAAGTGTCAGTCTAGGCACAAGGCTTTCTTTGTGAACGATCCGTAACATAAGTTTTTATGACGAGGAGCTGTTAGCACCCAACCCAAACCCCAAGCTGGAGTACCCCTTTTTGGCTGCCCACGACTGCTTATTCAATATAAAAAATGTCACAAAGGCCCAAATGTATCCCTCTGCAAACTTGCAATGCTTACCTTGATTATTTGCCGATTGCCGTATCCACCTATGTAATATGATGAAACATGGTGGAGACTGCAGAGATGTGTTCTTAAGCTTTCGCCGTGTTCTAAATGTAAATTATTCCTTTTTGGGTAATTCTCCGGCGTCTGAGTTCTAATTGCCGAATTGGCAATTAGAACTCAGACGCCGGGGAATTACCCAAAAAGGAATAATTTACATGCAGAGATGTGGTTTACATCTCTGTCAATAAAGTGAAAGCTAAAAGCCTAAACCTGGCTTGAATATGACAGGCCAACCATGCTGTAATATAGTATGTGTATGAAATGTACAGGGGATAGACAAAATAATGGAAACACTAGACAACTTAGGAATAAAACTCTTTGCATTGGCTGCATTGGAAGAATATTAGTTGTACCTTTCATTATTCTTTTGTTTGTTTATGCTGTGTAGTGCCAGTGTCAATGCATTACAGATTATTTTTAGTAACAGTTCATATGAAAGTACTGCAAAATGGAAGGCTTGTCAGATTTTCAAAGAGGCCAGACTTTTGTGTGCATTTAGTTAGAGCATTTGCAATAAAAATGGCCACTTTAGTAGGTATATCCAGAGCAGCTGTTTCCAAGGTTATGATGGCATACACAAATCATGGGGAGACACCATCAGCTAAGATGAATAGTGACCAAAAACCAAAACTACGTGAAAGGGACTGCCGTACATTGAAGAGGACTGTCTAAAAATCAGTGAACTACCGCAGCAAAGGTGAATGGAGAACTCCATATTCATTTCAAAGAACGTTTCCACAAAAAGAGTCTGACAAGATTTTCACAAACCCAACATCCAATTGCTAAGCCTATGATTACTTGCAATGCTAAAAGGCAAAGATGGTATGATGATCATAAAAAATGTAAGTCTAATGATTGGATATATGTAATATGGTCAGATGAGTTGTCCTTCAAGTTGTTCCCAACATCAGGCTGAGTTTATGTTTGGAAAATGTCCAAGGAAGCCTACAAACCTGAATGCCTGGTTCCAACTGTCAAACAGGGAAGTGGATCTGTGATGGTTTGGGCAACAATACCTTGGTATTCTGCTGGTCCTATAATTAATCTGAATGGCTAATTCCTGCTAGTAACTACATGGACACTTTAGGTAACCAGGTGCATCCTGTGGTCCAGATGATGTTTCCTAAAAATCATACAATTTTTCAAAGTGACAATTCACCAATACACACAGCCAGAAGTGTTCATTCTTGGTTTGAGGAGCATGAAGATGCACTTCAGCATCTTCCCTGGCCAGCACAATTGCTGGGCTTAAATATCATTGAACCCTACTCTTGAAAACTGACCACATGGTCAGTTTTCAAGAGTAGGAGTAGGGTGAGAAGCAGATTCTTCCATCATTTCTCAAGCAGACAGAAGATGTTCTTCAAGAAGAGTAGTACGATAGTGCACCAGAGACTATTCAGAATTTATGAGTCGATTCCAAGAAGCAAACAAGATGTATTACAGGAAAATGGTGCACCAACTCCATGTTCACAAAGAAAAATTACATCTTTTACAACTGTTTCCATTATTTTGTCCATCTTCTGTGTGTTGGCTGATGTAAAATGAGCCTGCCACTGAAATGAAGCCCCTAACCTAAATTGAGCAGATTTCTTTTTGTATCTTGGGCATCTGTCAATAAAATAAAACCTGAAAGCCTAACTTTGTTGGCAATATGCAAGATCAACCTTGCTGGAATCGTTTGTTTTAAATGTATGCTTATACCCACAAGGTTAGGGTTTCAAGTATCCTTTAACTGACACAATCCCAATAACTCACACTTCCGCAGACTATAACAAAACATATTTATGACACTGGGGTTTGGGTTTGCTGTATCCTTTCACATCACTCAGGGGGAGCTTACGGTGTGCAAACGAGTGCGCCCATATCTAATGACTTCCCGCGTATGACATTACACAAGTACAGGAACTAACATTCTAACTCACTAGCCTAAGCTTACGCAGAACCTCGCTCACATTCTCAACCCGGGCAGGTCCTGCTTAGAGTGTAACTTCCTCGCCATAAAACACACCGCGTACATTAACGACCGAGTGTTTGTAGTTCATGCAATACCAATTTGCAAATATAAAAATTGGCGCCGCAAGTCAGTTAAAATAACCAATACGTACATGTTATTCCAAACTAACCTGCGTGCATGGTGACAGAATCTTGATTTTGGCAGGCAAGTCCTCACTTCCACCAAACAGTGGAAGCAGAGAATTCTGTGCTCTGGTACACAGTCGGCACATATTATTCACGTTAAAATCCATTTCAGTAGTATTCACTACGTATAACAGTTAACAAATTTCGACTGAATGTCGAATACGGAAATGTATTAATTTCTGTTTCAACGCTTCCTTCTGTACAATTCTTCATTCATCGGTATTTCATGCGGGCCGGCTTTCCACTCTGGGACAACATGCACATGTAATCTCATCGCGGCCTTCCTTGTGCGTGGCTTTCTCACGGAATCATACGCTTCTGTCGTCTGCGAAACAGGACTCCAGCCCACTCTGTGCTCCAGCCAATGTCCCCTAACACGGATCGTCTATTATGTAAGCGAACATGGGAAACTCGGCTCAACGTTATTGGCTGGACAATGGAGACCTGTCGTGACGTCATTGTACAGCGAATAACCCGTTCTTCAATCTCTATTCTGTGTGCGAATTCAGGCTTTCGCGCGGCGTATAAATGATGTGACGCAGTGTTGATTGGTAGTTAGATTTGGAAGAGACCCTGTAAGATGGGACCGATAGGCTATCCCGAAACGTTGGTAACTACCAATCAACGCGTCGTAACATCCCAGAAGAGCGAAGACCACATCTCTGTTCTGTCAGCAGATGCAATGCACAATGTGGCGCCCACTATGCTCGGGGGTACCAATTTACGAGGACAGGCGGTCAGTCAGTAAGAGTCGAGCACTATTCCATCTTCACTACATTCACTCCTCACAACAATGCATATTGAACCAATGAATAAATATGCAATTCAGTGCTATCATTATTCGTCTGGAATATTGAGCTTTGTCACTGGACACCTGTTGCCCAATGTTTCAAGACCCTGTAGTGACCTCATCTTCAAGGGTCAGATGTTTGAGGCAGAATTCTTCACAAAATCAACAGACATTTGATATTAGTGAGTTGGGATACATTTCCCTACCTGTCAGGACACAAGCCAGCTGTTTTGGTTTCTGAGCTCAATTCCTGCAAAGTACACCAGTGTGGGAGAAAAGAACTTTCATTTGATTGTTGTTATTGTTATAAGTGATAATGTGATTATAGCACTGATGCCATTACAAAATATGAAAAGCGTGTATTTACAATGTGAACCATAATGCTTCTTAAATTATACTATACAGAATACATACCATATATTACTACTGTTAAAGTGTACTACTATGGTATTTCATTGCATACATAGTTATTTCATATGTTACAACACTTCTACCTAGTTAGTGGTAGTAGAATAACCGGTTATTCCATAAGGAAGCTATTCTATACCAGTTACAGTGCCAGATGAAAAGAAAATTATATTTTAAATATCTGGCTTACAGAACAACTTGTAACTCCACAAAGTAGCCATTCCAAACCGCCTAAGTGTAAAACAGCAATTCTTGCACCATCAAGTCCACATTTTAACTGCATCTATGGCATCTTTCTTCTTCTGAACACCCCCAAAGTTTAGGCTACTGAGCCTGTTCCAGTCTTTGAAGATGAATTTGGTCCCCCCCTCCAATCTTATTCTTGGTCTCCCCTGCACATTGGTTTGTATTTTAGGGCTTACTGCTGTAGTTCAATGTTTATCATTCTTTCTACATGTTTTACCCAGTCACTTTGGTATTCTTCAGTTTCTTAAACTATATTTTTTATTAGGCTTGCTGTAATTTCTGTGTTTCTTTGTCTAGCACTGTCAGTCCAAGCAGTGCTCTACAGTTTCATTTAACATATAATATATTAAATTTAATTTAGTATTTAATCTTGTAACATTTAAATTGATATCATAAAGTCTTATTCTTATACAACATAACTGAACCTAAAAACATCATCCTAGTTTTTCCTTACCAACGGCAATGTCCACTAATCCAATGCAAAATAGGCACTGCATACTTATGCAGTATAAGGGAGTTGTAGACTAATGTACTGTGCAAGGGTATGAAGAAGTAAAGGACACAGTATCACTACGATGCACGAAACATGCAGACATTCTGGATGGAGGACTCTTTGGTTAGCTGTGTTTTAGCATACATTGTGCCAAAACTATCAATTACAATTCCTGCATTAAAATTGAGTATGAAGATTCTGAGATATCTAATCTATATAAATCCCATCCCATCAAAAGTGATATAATCAAACACTAACATTATGGAATATATCCTAACAAAGCCCAATGCGCAATGGCATTGTCCCCTAATCCTGTGTAAAGACTGTACCGTATAATTGTACAACATACACAGCTTTGAATATTCATGCAAATATGGAAGGGTAGGGAAAAGTAAAATACATGAACACATGAACAACAAATTATTAAAATGTGCAGAAGTTTCAGATGGAGAAGTAGTTTGTCAAATTTGTTTTCAACGTGAGCCTATGAAGCAGAAAATATACATAATGAAAAATCAGTGTCAGTGTTCATGCTGCCTCCGAGATTGAGAAGACACATCATGTATGGATTTATTGTCTTATATTTTCCCATGTTTTTCCTAGATATGGTTCATTTACAATTAGACATTGTTTAGCACACTTAACAGCCAGGACTGTAATTCATAACTTTAATTCCATATTGCTGGAAAGTTAAAACACAGTTATTCCACAAGTTTTCTTAAAGTATATGACACTCTGAAATGAATAACAGTTTCATATTGCACAATTTTCACCAGTGAATTGAATTTTCTAAAGCCAAAAGATAACTTCTTTTAATAATTACACATTTCTCAATCTTGGGTAACTGCACTCTTGTTTCTTTGTTTCACATTATAGGTGTATATGCTACAGCAAATATACACAGTTCTCCATACAATTACCAGTGATTATATACCATTACCACGCTGTTTTGGTATACACAATTAAAATAAGAAATGATTAACAACTGCATATAATCCCATGATATCTGAAAAAGTGACAGTAAATTGTTAAGCAGAGATTATCTGACTTACAGTGCACTGAAAACAATGGGGTCATTACATCATGTGACTAAACCCTGACTTCCTGACAACATACCTTCTGGAATGTGACTTGAAGTCCTCTGGTAGATACACAGAAATCTTGGCCCCAAAGACAGTGGCTGCAAGAACCTCAAAATATCTTTCCTTACTTGTTCAATGCATTCATTATCAACAGTAAACACAAATAAATACAATCACAAGAACAATAACTACTGGATTATTCACTTTTATTGTACTATACATCATAATTATCTCATGGGTAGAAGGTATCCTTCTTGAATTACTTTTACCATCACACAAATTCAAAGGGCTGCCACAATTCACTAAGTACTTGTAATACGAACAAATGCACTAAATGTTAAAATTATATTGTCACATACAATCCATCCATTTAATGCAGTTGTTGGTATTACTTAATACAGTGTTTCTTAATGCATGGACATGAATAATATCAAGGTTGCCACAGTGTTAATGGTTGAAATGTGTGTGATGCCCAAAAACTAGTTGACAACTATTGTTACAGTTATGATGGAAAAACTGGAGAAAATCCTGCATTTAACTATGTACAGCAATTTAGGTCTGTATTATTATACAATTTTGGAGTACCATTTTAGTTCATTATTATAACACAAACCTAACAAAAACACTAGTTTTCATCAACCCACCCATCACAAACAGAACTCAGCAGTACGGTAATATTCTTCACTCATTTATGTTTATGGTTGATAAATTAAATATTCTGTTTACGTTTAAATGATGATGATGATAATGGTAACAATGAATGAATGATGACAAGACTCATATCCAGGACATTATCAAAATCCAGTTGCAATGCGGGAGACCCGTGTACTAGCCACAATTCCAAACAATGCGCTATTTACAAGTGTTTCATGACCTTTGAGAGGTGAGGTAAACAGTACCCACACCCTACCTCATGGCATATGTAGTGGCAAATCTCTGTACTTCCTGTTCTAGAAACATTTGAACCGTTTGCACCAATTCAGCTGGTTCCTATTAGTTCGTTTCTCACAAGACTAAAACTGTTTCACCATGCAATCATGTACTAAAATAATGCAATATACATGCTTCAAATGTCAATTCCTGGAACAAAACAGGTACTTCTGAACTTCTATTTTCTGTAACAGCAGATTCATTGATAGGTTACATACTGGTTAAACCCAATGTACAGCTTTATGTCAATGGCTCTTGAGAAATGTGTATTTTGGAAGTCCTATTAAAATACAAATTCCAATTTTAACACTGGATAAACCGTGCATCATGTTCATTTCACCTTTTATCGACCAGAACTTACGTGCCTTCCTATGTATGCTACATCACATATGAATTATTTCTCCAACATGTTTTGGTGTTCATTGACACCATCTTCAGGGAGCCCTGTTTAACTGTATGTCCTTTGAAACACATCACATTATTACAAGCATTTATTGGCTACACATTATAGGATCACAATTTGCCACACAGAATGCACAACTATGAATATCCTGTAAACTTTTAACTATTTTAATAGACATACATAGAAGTGGAAAGGCTTTAATGACAGTCAAAGTGCTGAAATGTGTGTGTGTGGAAAACTGTGATCTTATAACGTAAGTGCTTGAAATCATTTGATGTGTTTCAAAAAACTTACAGTTAAATAGGGTTCCCTGAAGATGGTGTCAACAAACATTGAAATGCGTTGGAGCAATAATTAATATGTGATCTAGTATACATAGGATGGTGCAAAGTGCTGGTCAATAAAGGGTGACATATTCTGATGTTTACTTTTTAACATCTGACTTTTCTAATTTAAGTATCCTTTCTCTTGTGCTCTTCATATGTGCCTTTAGGTGCCTTGACAGCTTGTTACTTAGTCATATGGGAAAATTACCTTTCATTGGTAATTTCTTTTGTAATTACAGACTAAGCAAATAGGGTTGAGAACTTGCACACAAAAATAACCTTGTGTAGAACAATGTGGTCAACACCACAATACAAGTTCATCAGAATAATTTATCCCAGTCTGCATGAAAAAGCCAGTACAACAGATCCACCAATCACTGGGAGCCTTCACCATTCCAAAATGCAACCTTAGCCCTTCATAACTCAAAATACAGTAAGACAGTTATGCCTCAAGAAGAATATTACTTAATAAGTGTGGTCAACAGCCATGTGTAGTCCCACACTTCACTAAAGCGAGGTTCTCTGTTACATTGCATTTAAAGTAACGAAAAGTACTGTGTATGGGTTCTGTTCTGGCAACAGTCCTCTCCCACACCACTAACCACCCATCCCATTTCTACAGTTTATTTTGCCTCTTAATCATGATGAAATAACTTTTACTGTAGACAAGATTCTGAACTCATAAAATAGTAAGTTATGAAGATGTTGTTTGTTGTAAGCATCTACAGTTACTGTATTCTCAACAAACCTGGCATCAGCCATCCAGTAAAGGAATTGTTTATATAGTATAAGCAACCAAGCAGCAGACTGTGGTACTCCACGCACACATAAAACAATGATGGTGAGCAGAGGAAAACTACAATTTAATATTACAAAGTAGTTATTACTCACTATCAACACAACTGAGTGACAACTACAATTTAATATTACAAGATAGCTGTCACTCATCACCACCACAACTGAGTGAAAACTATTACAAACACAATGGGATGTCCAAGATGAACATCACAATTTAATACTGAATAAAATCATTAACAACATTAATGACCATACAGTAACAGTGAAATAAATACTGACCTTCTGACATGACCTAAATACTAGTAAGTATTTACCATTTACACACTGCATTCTTTCTCATGTTTATTTACTAAATGAAACACTGAAACACCTACATATAACAATAGTGTATGCTATTCACTCCATTGGCCTACAAGCTGTAAAGACAGTTTACTTATATCCAATTAAACCCTTTAATATTCATCAGGCAGTGATGAAACAGATGCCCATAAAGTGTCTGAACAAGTGTTCATACTGAAGTATAATCAGTTACACAGCTCTTAGACTATGATCATCACAAATATTCTAACACATACCTCATTTGCCACCTCTGTTTTCATGATGGTCTGCACCAATGCTTAAACCATTCCACTCCAACTAATTTTCAATCCGTTTGGGTACTAGGTGACATACTGCATTTTCTGATATATGCCACGAATTTTTTGCTAATACAGAATCAGGAAAGCAGGTAACCTTATAATTATGCAAAAATTATACAAATTCTGTAACACAGGCATTTCCTTGAAAACTGATGACTGTGAAGGAGGTTGTCTTACATTCAGGCAAATATGGTAAATGAACAGTTTTATAGAATACACCCTGTCTCCTTTTTTTTTTATTCTGTCTTTTTTAAGATACTGCATTTGTTTTGATACTCATGTCAAAGCACTTTGTGAAGGTGGCATTACTAAGCTTATTATTCTAACCACTAGGACATGGCTGAAATTTGGCAAGATACAGCATGCCTTTTATTGCTTTAGTTTACATAATAACAGCAAAGATGGCAGTCTGTTATTTACAATACATGGCAGAGGGACAGAATAAAATACTAGCCCCAAGGTTTATGATAAACTAATCTTGCTTGTTTCACAGACAATACTAAAAGTATTATAAACTATGCACTACATTTGACATACACCTGTACTATGATCTTGGTGCTGATGGCATAATTAGTGTGGTTGTAAATTACAAATTCAGTGCTCTTGACAGAGAAAAACCTGTGGAAGGCACCACACCAAAAGAGAAAAATGTATTTTTTAGTGTATGATAAAATATTCCAGCCATCCAATCCATGTGACATTAGTCTTATAAACTGTGGAATGTCAATGAACATAAAAGAATTAAATGTGGGTCATTCCTGCACCTTTCTGTGCAGTATATTTACAAAGTCTTGCTACTGAACATAACTGTCTGCCACCAAGGTTTTGGCACATTCACACCTAGAAGATGGGAAGGACTATAACACAGACACTCAGTAATATAGCATACACACTATTATCTTGTTGGCAACAGTCTCTCTATTAACGGACTGGCGGAAGCAAGGATGATATCTGTAACCTCATTTGATACAGTGCATTACCTTATGCAGGCATGCTTTGTATAATTCACATAATTTTAGCCCTGCCATGTTTTCTCTGTAATATGTAGAAAGATACTTCAGGCAATTATTCCTGGTGTTATATGGAAGAAGGAATGCTGTTTCAGCACCTGTCATAATCTCAATCATTACATGGTCACACAGTCACATTTAACATAAGATGTATCATACTGTACACATTTAAGCTGCTTGCTGTTTGAAGTTACTTCTTGCACTGGCTATGCAAAACTGTGCTCATCTTAAATCAGCAGGTGTTTCTTTTCATATGCACTCACTGTTGTTCCATATGGTGACAGCACTGTGTATAATGTGCCACAACTGTTCATCTTGTGTTCTCCTAATAAAGCACCTCCTTGATATAGCCCTACAAGAAAAATTCATGGCATGCCAAGCCTCGTGAACAGTGTGGCCAGCCATGTGGAGCTACACAACCAATGCAATAGTTCTGATAACACCCATTCAAGTACACTGTGAGCTGTCAATTGGTATGAGGGAAAGTACCTTCATGTTACAATCACATATTTTATCTGGCCTGGATAAGAACATCTTTCAAAAGATGTGGTGGCTCATTCTGTGAGAAATGCAGGTGGTCATCTGATGCTAAACGTCCTTCATGAACAAACTGCCCAGTTAGTAGGTCCTTGATAAGAACATACCACACATTCACACAACACTGACACTGGAAGCTACCTGCAATGTAATGGCAAGGAATGTTGGGGAACCATGAATGGGTGTTGTGGCAGTTGGTTAACCCCCATCTCGTGAAAACTGGGCCTCATTACAAAACCAACAGTTTCACAAACTAATGCTCTTCCATATTCCAACAATAATCTATTCAAGCTGCATAACCCATAAGGTGCAGAGCTAGCACATTTGGACAGTTGTATGGGTACACACCTTCCTGACACAGGGTCTTTTATACTGGCATTCAAGGTATGTATACTTTGAAGGGCAATGCAGCACACTTGCTCTTTTATTGCATTAAACCTGTGGCAACATCTATTTTTGGTCATGCATGCAGTTGTATGCCATGCTCACTGTACTTGTGTTTAATGATCCCATGTCTCACAACTATTGAACACTGTTCTGTTTGGGTGGTAATGGTCGGGAAACTGACGCCCATATTATTCAACAACTGCCGAGAGAACAATAGAAGACAAGAAGGGTGGACACATTACTGACCCATGCACTTTGAACATCCTTGATCTTTTGTGCAACCCTTACATTCATGTACTTAGCAGCCCTGCACTCTGAACACAGTGCAGGGCTACTAACAGAGATTTCCTCAGTCACCTGGTTTCAAAAAATGTCAACCCAGGTACCTGAATCTTGATGTAGCTAAACCACACAGTCACAAAGAACATGTGCAGCTGTTTCAGATGCTTGTTTGCGTCTGCCACACTCAGGACTGTTTACCAGCCCAAGTTTATTTAGGTGTCTGTTTAAGTGGCAGTGTCCTGTTAACAGTCCTGTCACTATTCGTAGCTAGTTTCTCGAGTTACTGTCCAGCTTGTCTGGCACAGGGTTTTCTAAGAAAACCCTTAGCTTCTTTTGTCCATGAATGGACCGTCAATACTCTTCATGTTTCAATAACTGTTGATAAATTCCCATCACAGAATCCATACACAAAATGAATGTCAGCATATTTCATATGTGAGCTGTTCATTTATCATCACTGACCAAATGGTCACATCTTATGAACAATCAAAGAAGTAACAACTTTCTTTATATGACTTAATTACCTTCCAATATGCATGCGTGTACATAGGGAATGGACAACTCTACTGTTTCAGCACTGGTACGGAAAATTTGCTGGAACAGACAGCAACTTCATAATGACTGCGATTGAAATCCATGCTGACATAACATTCATCACTCAAAATAATATACTAAATAACCATGTGAAGTTTGGGAAATCTCGTAAAGGGCATTCTGTATAATAATCTTATACATAAATGGGTACTGCACATGATGCAAAAATCCCTGAACTGCACTGTTAATTTTTGAATTGATTAGAAAAAAGTATAGTTGTCCTTATCCATGCCATGAAGGCATATGGAGAAGCAAAAGTGTAAGTCCACTTGTTCTAAAACCCAGCACTAGATGGAAGTGCACAATGGTCAACTTCATACTCCGGCCACTTTATCCCAGGAAAGAACACCAGTACCTCTTGAATAGACTGTGTGTGCCCCAAGCTGGACTGGATGTACTGGAGACTCTTGTCTATGCCAAGATTGAACCCCACACTGTGCAGCCTGCAGCCTAGTCACTATACTGACTTTGCTATCCCAGTTCTTATTTATGAATTGGGATCAAATCAAATACTAGATAGACATATAACTCCAGCTGTTACCTTCTGGAAGGAGGCATAGCTTAATTCCCTGCAAGAGGAACAGCTAACTTTCCTATAAAAGATACATGTGGATTATCGACCATAGGAACAGCTGACTTCTCTGTAAGAGGCAAAGATGCCTTCTCAGGTGGATTGTTTGCCTTCTCCAAAACAGATAAAGCAGTCTTTTGTATCAGAGGGACTGATGACTTTTCTATATAGGGGATACCCACCTTCTCTGTACATGGAACAGAAAATTTGTCTGCATAGGAGACAATCCACTTATCAGGGTATGGGACAGCTGGCTTCTCTGGATATGGGTTAACCAACTTGTCTTGATATGGGTTAGCCAACTTGTCTGGATATGGAACAGCAGACTTATCTGTGTAGCAGACAGCTGACTTCTCTGTGTATGGAAGAGATAACTTCCCTAGATTTGGGACTGTTAATTTCTCTGGATGTGGGACAGCAGGTTTACCTGCATAGGAGGTTGATGACTTCTCTGGGTATGAAATGGCTGATTTCTCCAGGTATGGTATAGCCAACTTCTCTGAAAATTCAATAAAAGGCTTCTCTGTAAGAGGTACAGCTGACTTATCTTGAAGAGGTATAGATGACTTCTCTGCATGAGGTATAGTTGGCATTTCTGAGAGAGGACCAGAGGATATTTCCCTACGATGACCCTTTTCATGACCTTGCAGATGCTGCTTGATACTAAATGTCTTTTTGCACACAGAACACTCATATGGTTGGTTGTTTGTGTGTAATCTGGCATGCTGTGACAGGTAGTACTTGCTTCTGAAACCCTTGTTACAAATAGGACAGTGATGGCGCTGAATGCCAGTGTGAATCTTTAAATGCCTTGCCAGATGACTCCTTAAAGGAAAATGCTTAAAGCATACTGAACACTTATGTAATTTATCCCTTGTATGAAGTCTCATATGGACCAACATTGTGTCCCTTCTAGCAAAAGTCTTATTGCACATAACACATTCATGCTGTTTCTCTTTTATATGGGTCTTGGAGTGTATCTCGAGGTTTCGCTGACACTTAAACATTTTATTACATACGGAGCACTGATGTGGTTTCTCATCTGAATGTACAAGACTATGTCTATTCAAGTGGAACTTCTGAGTGAAACACTTTAAACAAATGGGACATTTATATAAGTTGTCTCCTGTGTGTAATTTCATATGAAGGCGCATACTATCCTGCCTTGAAAACAATTTGTCACAAAGTGGACATTTATGACGTTTGTCACTGTAGTGAATTTCAGTGTGGATGTTCAGCTCAGAAATGCTCTTAAATGACTTACTACATATGTAACACGGATATGGTCTCTCCTGGGAATGCACAGTGACATGTCGATTCAAATGGAATTTCTGAGGGAAACATTTCAAACAAACAGGGCACTGAAACAGTTTGTCACTGGAATGCAACCTCATATGAAGATGCATGGTGTCACGTCTAGAAAACGTCTTCTGACACACTGTGCATTCATGACGAATAGTAGAGGAATGACAGTTCTTAATGTGTATATGAAGGTCACCTTTCTTCTTGAATGACTTCTTGCACACCATACAATGGTGAGGTCTCTCAATAGTATGTATTGTCATATGGCGGTTTAAGAGACCTTTCCGAGTGAAACACTTCATACACACTGGACACTGATGTAATTCACTCCCTGTATGAAATGCGACATGTCTTTGCATTAAATGAACATCAGGAAATGATTTTTGGCAAATAGGACACTTATACAGCTCTTCACTATGAGACATTAAATGTATATCCAATTCGAGTTTTCTATTAAAAGATTCTTTACATATTGTACAACCTACTGGAAACTTTGGAGAATTCTTTTTCACATTCTTTAACTTATGTAATCTATACGATGAAATTTCATCAAACCCTAATACCATCCCTATAGCTTCACTCACTTCACCATAATGCATATCTCTTGTGTAGTCTGTACTAGTGGCAACACTTCTCTGTGTGGTTTCACTCAGAAAACTGTTCTGAATATGTGAAGGTAAATCTACATGTTTCTGATAAATATTACCATTAGAATTCATCAAACCCACCTCTTCCATGTTTAATGTACACCTTGTCCTCACAATTTATATATACAGTTCCTTGTTTCCTGGTGTGAGTGAATTTTATAAAACTGACATTGCTATAACATAGTAAACTAAAAGCATATGGCAATCAGAAAAGTTTGTTATGCTGTTATTACCACCATTTGTCTGTTTCTTGATACCTGAAAATAAAAACACACAACCCTTAAAAAATGGATTCTTAAACCTACAGAATAGTTTACACTTAAAATAAACAAATACATAATCTCTAGAACATTACAAGCTCATCCAATAAATAACATGTTAATGCAGGCAGAGAGAAGAGGCACAGGTTCAGCTCTACCCATTTTCAACCTTGGTGCCAGAAGGGGAAGGATGGTTAATACCCCGCCCTGGCCACTTTGCCCCACAAAAGGAGCCCTGGTACACATTGTGGAGGAGGCTGAGTAGGCCCCAGAGATAATCTGGTTGGGTTGAGGAAAAAGAAAATATCTTGCTTCCGCCAGGGTTCAAACTCTGGACCACACAGCCCATAGCAAGCCCCTGTATTGACTATGCTATTTCAGTCCCAACTCAAGTATATTACTGCTCAGAATACATCTTACCATTCACATATTTTTATTCTACTTAGACCATACTGGTGTGTTCTAACACTCCTTTTTTTATTTTTTACACTAGAGAACATTTTTCAAGGATTTAGAGAGCACATGACCTTCAGCTGGTGATAATACTACATTCTTCCACACAGTCTTCACAAGATATGTGAATAACTATGATATATTTACATATATGGCACAAGGCCTATAAGTTCCAGAATAATTTTTCAGGAAAGCAACCCAGGATAAATTAGTTTATAGCCATGACACGAACTAGGTTAGTCACTGGTTCAGTGTTTGGAATTAAAAAAAAAGGGGGGGGGGTTTCTGTGACTGATCTCAAGTGTCACTAATACTTTATTATTTTCTCATACAGACAGAAAATATGTTTCTTCCAGTAAATTGAGATCATCACCATAGACCAAAGGTTGGTGTGTGTCCCACTCAATCTGAATCCCTCATCGTCTTCCTGGACTTTCCAAATGACATGCATAAGAGGTAGCAACTTCAAGTCTATGCTGATTATGTTAACTGATTGAGCAAAAACATATTTGCATAAAGAAAAACACATAATGTGCCTCCTTGGTCATCTGACACTCATCAACCGACCTTTACATTTAATGACCTGCCCTTCAACCCACAAAATAAAACACAAACTGAATTATTTGTGTGTAAAACTTAAATTTGTCATTGATGAACATATTATACTGTACTTTTGCAATGGTCAAAAACATAGCCTACTGAACTACATTTACAGTGACAATACTTAGGTTAGCACAGGCCTAGTTTTGCTTAAGTAACATAGGTCAAATGCTGCAAAACTGCTCAATATGAAAAACTGGCATGCAGGGGCAAGATACAGAAGTGATTGGAGGAAGGAAACAAAGGAGGCCATGGCCAAAAAATGGGCTACAAGCCATAGGAGGAGGAGGAGGAGGAGGAGGAGGGGGATGAAGAAAACACACGCAAAACTTTGTTAAGAGGTGGACTCTCCCAACATTCGTTTACATTCTTAAATATTTTAGGGCTTATTTTCCTACCACATATAAAAAATATATGCTATATGTGTTGTTTTGTCCTAAAACATTGCCTAGGTTTGGTGATTTGGCTTCCTAAATTTGCATCCAGTGGGCTGGGCAATAGGCTAGGAAGCATGTAACTCTATTGTGGAAAATAAGAGTAATTGCTTTGCCAGTAAATTAAGCTGCATTGGACTGTTGCTTTACAATGAAACAACTTTTTAATGACATTAATTCAGACATATGCAACATATATAGTTTCTTTAAACACTAGCCAATGGGAAAACAGTTCATTTTCAACATAACGCTACAGCACATCACACAGCTGACAAATCTGTATGCATAACTGTGTGTCCCCAGAATTCTAACTTGCAGTCTTCTCATTTGCTCAACTTACATGGTCCAAACTGAATGTGGTGTTTGTGCGTGTGTGTGCATACATGTATATACATTCGTAAGCACATACATATGTATATATACAACTTTCTGTATAAACTCTAGACCAAAAATGGCAGACTTCTTATGAAGTGGGTCTTTTCTATGAGAACCATTCCTAGCATTCTTCAGTCAGTTCGACAACAGACATGTGGAAATGTTCTTCTAATTCAGAAAGGCATGTATGTGCAACTTAGTATCAGTGCTTTAGAGTGTGATGTTTAATGTCACTGTACAGGAGGGTTACTATTTTGTATTATTCCAGTATCATACTAATCAAAGTGATGCCCGTTCGATCACCTTTATGAATGGTCAATTTCACTAACAAACAATAGCAAGCAAGTTTCAGATCACTGCTGTTGAGATAAATACGGATGGATTTCAAATAAAAATACCTAAAGGTTTATTGACGTACATAAACATTTTTGAAAATGACATAATTACTTGCCATAACCTGTCTTTCAAGAGTCAAATACGTATCTGCACGCATATTATAATTTTCCTGTTCACCTTAACTTACTTCAACCGTCACTGGTCCTGCGCGATATAGTAACAAGATGATAGTCCGTGGGCTATACTTCCCTTCTTCGACTGTAAACGCATTCAAAATATTTTTTGACAGCGATCACCCACATCGCATTGACAGCTACGCCAAACATTGTATGGCGACAGGGCCAACAATGTCGGTGCTGCCAACGTTCTATCACATCACATCTTACATGTCACCAGTTGACGTCATATAATTTTATTTATCGATATCTTTATGTTTGGTTATCACGCTGGCCACCAACAATATTCACCAGTCATATTCACTTCCTATAATTTTCTTGAGTGTAAGAGATTTTTGAGGCGAAAACGTATGCGGCTATCAGGGCTAACCATAACGAAATTTGAATGGCCAGATTTAAACTATGGAAAAAGAACAGTTGGTAAATATGGATACAAAGTTGGTTAGTGTCGGGTCATTCTACTCATATTCGCCAAAACGTCTCACCTAGTGGCACAAAATCACACCCTCCGTGCCATGGATCACTCCGTGCACAGCCCCCCCTGCGAGCACATATTGCCAACATGTCGCGCCGGTTTTGCAGTCGCGGATTACAGATGAATATCTCATGGAGATGCGAATGACCTGGTGCCGTTCGATAGCATGGGCCCCCATGGATTACAGTTCGTTGGTAATCAGAGGCAGACTTTTCACCCAGCAGTAAAGAGCGGAATGGAATACGAAGAGGCGAGGTGTTGCTGCACGCCAAGCACCTCGATCGTTATTTTATTATGAGGAATATATTCGATGCTTTACAACAATCGAATTATTGGATGCTTTTCGGTTGTGCCTAGTACTGTAGCAGTCCTGTTCGTACATGTCAATAACCTGAACAATTCATTTATTTTGTTTTTGACTCATGTTTCGTTGTGTCTGAGCAACTTGCTACTGTAAGAATGTCCATGAATTTCGAATTGATTTGTCGACTTTGCTTGACAAGCGGAAAGCCACTGCTTCCTCTTTTTGATAAACATCAGACTTTGCCATCGAAAATTAAAACATTCGCTCCTTGTCTTAAGGTTGGTTGGTTTTTATTGTAGTGTACCTTCAAATAGGGTATGTGCATGTGAGATAATCAAGTGCTGAAACGAAATTCGGTGACGAAAGACATGCTGTGGAAGAAGTATTGTGATATGAGGTTTCATTGCGATGGCTATGAAGATAATATATTTTTTTTTTTTTTGGAATGCGATGTTGTGTAACTTGGTAGATGCATACGGAACGCGTGGGAAGGCTAGTCCGTAGCAAATAAATTCATGGAGCAGAGTCCGTGAGAATCGAATAGTTCCTTAGCTAGTCAGAAAATTCCCCGCATTGTAATTACCGCCCTCACATGAGCTCGCCACTTGTTACTGTTTTGAGCCAGATCAATCCAGCCATGTTTCGCCTGTTCTGTCTTAGATCGATTTTGCTATTAGCCTACCATCTACGGCTAGGTCTTCCACGTGGTTTCCTGCCAGGAAGTTTCGCGACCAAAACCCAGTATGCACCATTCCTGCCCCTCATATGTGCAGTATGCCCTGCCTGTCCAATTCTTTTTCATTTGATCATCCTAGTAATATTTGGCGAGGAATGGAGTTAACGAAGTTTGTCATTATGCAGCCCCCTGTTACCTCGTCCGTTTAAGGCCAAAATGTATTCCTATTCCTGTGTTCCTCAATATGAGAGGCAACAGGCAAAATTATATTTGTGTATATTTTAATTCTGTTTTTGGACAGCATGTAGGAAGATAAATGATACTGACCTGAATGGTAGTAGGCATGTCCCAAGTTCAGTGTGCTTTTATTTTCTTAATGACTGCAATTTGATTTGCTAGATTTGTTCCCAAATATTTTGCCACAATTTGAAAGTATTTAATCTTCTCTCATGGAAAGCATTGTTCGTGCCACATTTTTCAGTTCCTGTGATGTAGGTGCTTTTTTATATTTAATCCAAAGTATTAATTTTCATATGTTCATTCCATTATGTTGTATGGAATCATCTGTTGGGTGAAATTCCACGAGCAGCCATACAGCATTTGCCACTTGGAAGAAAATGTTTAATAAATGTATCCAAAGGAGTTCAGTCATGCACAAGACAGTTTATTATAAGGTGACTAGTTTTGGCCCATTTTCCAGGCCATCATCAGACCTGTATACCAGAACAACTGAAAAGACAATACAAAATTATCTGTATACCTTGGAGAAAGAGATCTTCCTTTACACTTATGTATAAAACTTCATAAAAATGCATTTAATTAGTAGAGACAATGTGGAATAAAAAGTATACAAAATGTATTAAAAGCCAAATATTAATCAGAAATGTAATCAATAATTGATAGAATAGAAGAGGTAGGAGGATTACAATTAATGTGTACAGTGCACCCTCCTTCTCTTGTCTCATAACTGGTGAATCAAAGTTCTCTAAAATTTGCTACTGCTGTTAAGTGAAGCAGTGATGGTTTACAACAAGTACGTTCTGTTCGTTATGATATGAAAGTGTGTATGAAATTCTGCAAAAAGAGGACAGTATTGTAATAGGAAGACATTATTGTTTTAAGAAAAAAGAGTGAAGTATGTAGTACTTACATTTGCTAATAGGCTATGTAGGAACTTTAGGTAGTTAAACAACATTCACCACATGAGATGTTCAACTTACGTGCATTATGAGGTCTTGTTGCCTACTGTGATGTTACTCATTGACTGTGAAAGGGAGTTGGGTTTGTTGGCTAGTCAAATGACTGTCCCTGTCAAGAGTTACTTTAAAGATTTTATTATAAGAAACAGTACTTTTATCATTTATTTGATTATTTTTTTTAGTTTTTATATATAAAAATTTTTCCATTGTGTTCATATGTGCACTTTTTCTGGCCACTTGTTTAATATCCATTATGTCATCTGTTTTCCTGAAGGCATGGCCTTTTTCTAAAAGGTGTTGGGCAAATTTAGAATTAGTATTATTATTTCTAAAAATAATTAGGATAAAGGCCGATGTAAGGAGCCCCTTTTAGGAATTATTTTAAATTGTGGGTGGATACCTATTTAAAAATGTGGGTGGGTACATATTTTCTTCACTCTCTTTCATTGTAGACATCATGCCAAATTTTCAAACATATTCAGCAATATACAATATAAATTAGACATAAGTGTGACCTTGTGCCATATACTAATCTTTTTTGTTACCAGAAGGGTCTATTATGCAGGAACCAGATTACACACCGTTCTTCTAACTCACATTGAAGTCTTAAGCCATAATATTAAAGAATTTAAGTCATCATGGATGGATATCTCTTAGCTCAACTCTGTTTTCTGGAAGATTTTGTTGTCTGACAGGTCAAAGTAGTATGCATATTGTAAAGAAATTTTTCACACAAATGAAGTTCTTCAGCTTTTTATAGACTTCAAGAAAGCTTATGATTCAGTTAGGAGGGAGGTCTTATATAAGATTCACATTGAGTTTGGTACCCCTAGGAAACTTGAAACTTTGATGAAGATGAGTCTGACTGAAACATATAGCAGAATCCGGGTAGGCAAGAATGTGTCTGACAGGTTCCCTATTAGCAATGGTTTGAAACAAGGAGACGCTCTATCACCAATGCTTTTTAACTTTGCGTTAGAGTACGCCATTAGGAGGGTTCAGGTAAACCAGGATGGCTTGAAACTAAATAGTACACATCAGCTTCTGGCTTATGCCGATGATGTTAATATGCTGGGAGGAAGCATACATACTCTAAAGGAAAATGCAGAAGCTTTAGTAGCTGCTACTAAGGAGACTGGACTGGAAGTAAGTGCTGATAAAACTAAGTACATGGTCATGTATCGAGATCAGAATGCAGGACGAATTCACAGTGAGAGGACTGATAATAGTACCTTCGATAGGGTGGAAGAGTTTAAATATTTGGGAACAACTTTAACAAATCAAAATTCTATTGCGGAAGAATTTAAGAGCAGATTGAGGTCAGGAAATGCTTGCTATCATTCGGTGCAGAATCTTTTGTCT
>Ga0123355_10002061_pt1 | contig 28394 bp, 24 predicted proteins | sample TergutEmb28metaG_3_FD_89872 | JGI IMG/M metagenome (GOLD analysis project Ga0123355, IMG submission 89872) | Embiratermes neotenicus P1 segment gut microbial communities from Petit-Saut dam, French Guiana - Emb289 P1 | ecosystem: Host-associated > Arthropoda: Insects > Digestive system > Gut ... | reverse complement strand
TTCCAAACGTGAATGCCAAAACAACCCGTGTGCTGTGGTCAATAGCAACCCACAACCAACGTTGATTCTGCTTATTACCAACAAAACTCCACAACTCATCAAGTTCGGCTTCGCATAATTCTTCTGCTGAGATGACTTCAATCTCAATTGTGCTACGGTCTGTTGCGTCTATGTAAGCCCTGTTGACTGGACTTATTGCGTTTACTGTTTTTTTAAAACGCTTGAAACCTTGCCTTCTGATACTTTCAAAACTCTTGATATATCACTGATGCCTGATGCGTTTGCTGTCATATCAATTATAGTTTCATCTATGCCAGGTTTGCATCCATTATATATATACTCCAACATGAAGGATTTCATGGAACAGTCTTGATTATTACACAAATATCGTTGAACTCCATTCTCTGTTCCGTTTTTCGATACTTTTGTTCCTGTACAGTTTGGTCATTTTACTGCTACAAATGTCATTTGTATCATCTACTCTCTTTTTTATAGATTATACCATGATTCACGGTTTTGGGGCTTGACCCAAAAAGGTAGGTGCTTATAAATAATAAAACATACTGGAATTCCACAAAAATACGTTGTATTATACTTTACAAAATACGTTATAAATTGTACAATATGGATGAATTTCCACGGTTTTTAATAAATTCATTTCGTTTTTTTATTGTGAAAAGGGAGGATATCATGAAAAAATTTGCTAGAGTTTTTGCTTTATTTTTGGTCATGACCCTGATTTTGGGTCAGCTATTAGAGGTCGAGGCCTCTGTCGATGGAATGAATATTGAAGTCCCTGTTAGTCAAGTTCAGATTGGTGTTCCTGATATAAGCTGGTACTCATCTGAATCAGATTATTTTTTTATTAGCACAGCGGAACAGTTGGCAGGACTGGCACAATTGGTCAATAATCGTGTGCATTTCCTTGATAAAACGATATATCTTGTTGCAGATATAGATATTTCTGCTTTCGGCACGACCAACACGGATTTTAACGACGGCAGGGGCTGGATACCTATTGGGGTTGGAAGTTGTTCTGTTACGCGAGCTTTGAGATACACTTTCCGTGGTACTTTCGAAGGCAATAATCATTCTATTGCTGGTCTTGAAATTTACAGCCTGGATGATGAAGCTAGGGCATATGTTAACGTCAGTGCATATATAGGCTTGTTTGGATACATAAATGGTACCGTACAAAACTTAAACCTTGTTGACATAATGGTGATAGGTCATAACGTAGTTGGCGGTCTTGTGGGTGAAGTTAGTGCGGCGGGTTATGTAGGCAATGTCTCTGTTACGGGAACAGTAATGGGGGTAGAAGGCACTGGTAACATTGGTACTACAATTGGAGGAATTGCAGGATCAGTTTCAGGGCGTCGTTCCTCGTCAGGGATTACTACTTCCGAAAGAGAACAGCCTGACCTTTTTTACTTGGATGGTCTTGTAGAAAATAGTAATTTTCACGGAGTTGTTGTAAATGAAGGTAACAGAGGCTATGCAGGCGGCATTGCCGGAAGAGTGTCAGGTGGCGGCTTGTATAGAAATTACGTTATAGCTAATATAAGTGGTGGTGAAGATATTTTTTCTGTTGGTGGCATAGTGGGCTGGCTGTCTAGTAGCAATGTATCAGGTGGCGGTGCAGTAATTTATTGTTATGCTATTGGCGAGTTTCAAGGGTGGAGAAATGTTGGTGGAATCGCTGGTCAAGTGAATGATAGCGTTGTAGGAAGATGTTTTGCTGTCGGAATTGTCAATAATGTCCGAAACGGTCCAGCAGGAGGTATTGCCGGGAATGTTTCTGGATCTGACAGCTATATTATATTCAATGCCGCTCTTAATAGTGTAGTAATAGGCGGTTCTGGGCGAACTATAGGTTCAGTTTCAGTTAGCAACGTCCCATTTGTGCATGGCAACGTGGCTTTTGATGGCATTTCAAATGGGGCTATCGCAAATATTTTTACAGCCGAAAACGGAGTCACAAGCATAACAGCCGCTGAAATAATGAATGATGGAACATTGGGCGGTCTTTTTACTGAACCAAATTGGGTTATAGAAAACGGCAAACTTCCAAGTTTTGATAGACCAATCGATATACCAATGTACCTGACTATTCAAGTAGCAGTGGCAGAAAGGATATTGCCTAATGGCATACCTGTATCTTCAATAGTGGAAGAATTAGCGGATATCAATACGGACGGTGTTTTTGAATTTACTGTTACAGAAAGTATGATAGAAACTGCTATTGACAGGGTGCTATATGAAGCCGTGCTATTGCAAAGACCGGCTAGTGGCGTATATTTGGTGGTAGAAACAGAACCAAACAGGAATGTAAGTGCAGTTCGCCTTACTATTGAAAAAAGCGCGTTAAATGCCTTGGAAAATGCCGGGGTAAGTCTGTGTGTAAATACTCCGGCGAGTCAGTTTATGTTTACAAGAAACGTCATTAGCACTTTGTATGGGCAAGCCGACGGGGATGTGGTCATTACAGTTAGTCCAGAGGAAGCCTCATTTAGCAGAAATTATCGTCATATTATGGCATTTAACATACCCATATTCAGCGTAAGAGCTGAGAATAGTAGCGGTGGAAATGCCATAAGCAACAGTCACGATAGATTCAACGTAAGCATACCCAATGCGGCAATACCTAGCGACCTTGTTCGTGGTGATGCGGAAGGGCATAACGCCAGTGCCATTGATATTTCGTATATCATCGACGGCGAACACGACCATATATCTAATCTGACCGCCTGTTTTGATAATTGGATTGATGGAAATGGTGTTAGATGGGTTATGCCGCGTCTCTAGTGTTCCATTCTGTTTATTCCCACTTCATTTTGATTCTGTAACATGGTATAATCATGAAAATTGCATATCTCCATTTGCAATTGAGACAGCATTAATTAGATAGGTTCTAAGGAGGAATTTTAGTGTCAGCAAGAGTAGCTAATGCTTTAACGCGGGTTATAGACGCGGCCATTAGTGGTGCAACAGACGCAACAGGCCGTGGTGTTATGAGGGCATTTCAAACATTGCATGTAGCAGGCAAGGGTTTATTCAGAAGGTCAAACGCAGACGAGCGGCTTGAGAGAAATCGTAATCGACGCAACGGCCAAAACAGTTCACCGATTAATGATGTTGATTTTATTATGCAAAGAGGCTTTATTCATGGCCAACGGCTTTCACCGCAATGTGATTTGGAAATGGGAGACACAGGTAATGGCGGGGACAATGGTTGCGGCCCTATCGCGCTTTACAATGCCTTATTTGAACTCAACGGTCAAGCCAATCCTCCCAATCCCGCAGATATTATTTATTCTTTAGAACGTGACGGCGCGTTTAACTTAGGTGGCCTGGCCGGGACTAACCCCGAGGCGTTGGTTACATACTTACGCGAAATCGGAAGGCAATCCGAAATTAGTTATTTGCCTAGCAACCTTGATGCTTCGATTCAAGCGGCAGGTGTAAGTATATTTTTGTATTCAGGCGGCGGTGCTTATATCCATTATGTTATGATTAGACATGTGCCAGCGGCAGGAGCCACTCCAGCAGAGTTTTTGATTTATAATCGTGGCTCCAGAGATCAAGGACCCGTGTCCACTCCTTCAGTTGACCAATGGGCTTCCACAGGGATAGATGGTAGAAGCTACACGCCATTGGCTCTTATTACAATCCCACGTAGATAAAAAAAGCCATATTTGCGGAAATCATATCGCAAATATGGCTTTTTTTCTGTGTGCCACCTACTAAGGAATCTGTCCAAGTTATTTCTTGATAGTTCCTAATAGAAAACAAAGTTGCTTTTCGAAGGAAATTCGAAGGAAAGAATCGCTAAACTTTCAGCTTTAGCACCGTTACTCCCAATGGAGGAACGGCTATTTCAATAGAATAAGGATTATTATCCCATGCAATATGTTGTGCATCGCGGTCACCTTTATTAACAATACCGCCACCACCGTATTTTGTATCATCACTGTTAATCAATTCGGTATATTTGCCATCTGCGGGTAAACCCAAACGGTAATTCATACAAGGTACAGGAGTAAAGTTGGCCGCAAATACTAAAACCTCATTAACTTGATGCCCTGCATCATCAAGAACAGGCTTGTTACGATATGTTTTGGGCGCGCGGCGGAAAAATGAAATAATACTATGTTCCGCATCATTACAGTTAATCCATTCAAAGCCGCCACTAAATCCGCCATCGTCATACCAGAAAGGCTTTTCCTTAACATACAGTTTATTCAAATCCCGTACAAATTCTTGCATTTGTCTGTGGTATTCAAATTCATCCAGCAGGAACCAGTTAAGAGACTTTGCTTCACTCCATTCTTCAAATTGAGCGATTTCTCCACCCATAAATAGCAATTTTTTGCCGGGATGACCCATCATAAAACCATATGCCGCCCGCAAATTGGCCATTTTTTGCCAAACGTCCCCTGGCATTTTGTTAATCAAAGCACCTTTGCCGTGTACCACCTCATCATGAGACAAGACCAATATAAAACGTTCGCTATGGTTGTACATCATTGCAAAAGTAATTTGGTTATGATGATGCTTGCGATGTACACTGTCTTTGCACATATAATCTAAGAAATCGTTCATCCAGCCCATATTCCATTTGAGACTAAAGCCTAGGCCATCTTCTGAAACGGGACGAGTAACTCCAGCCCATTCGGTAGATTCTTCGGCCATCATTAAGATATTTGGGTGCTTCTCACGTATTATGGAATTCATATGTTTGATAAATTCTACAGCATCGTTATTTTCGCGGCCACCATAAGCATTTGCTACCCACTGTCCATGTTCTTTCCCGTAATCCAAGTACAACATGGAAGCTACTGCATCTACTCGCAGGCCGTCAATATGGTATTTTTCAATCCAAAACAAAGCATTTGCAATTAGGAAATTTAGCACTTCTTTGCGCCCATAGTTAAAAATAAGAGTACCCCATTCTGGATGTTCTCCCATACGAGGGTCTTGATGTTCATATAAAGCAGTGCCGTCAAATCGCGCCAATCCATGGGCATCTTTAGGAAAATGAGCCGGAACCCAGTCCATTAGCACGCCAATACCTTCTTGATGGAAAGCATCTACCAATGCCATAAATTCTGCCGGATTACCATATCGACTAGTAGGTGCGAAATAGCCCGTTACCTGATACCCCCAAGAGCCATCAAAGGGATATTCTGTTACAGGCATAAATTCTACATGTGTGTATCCCATTTTTTTAACATAAGGGACTAACCTTTCGGTTAGCTCATTGTAAGTAAGAAAACTCCCGTCTTCTCCACGTTCCCAAGAACCCAAATGTACCTCATATACATTAATTGGCCCTGCAAGTGGGTCTTTTTTTACACGGTTCTTCATCCATTTGTCATCTTTCCACTGGTATACGCTTATGTCGTATACCAATGACGCCGAACCTGGTCTAAGCTCATTAAAATTACTGTAAGGGTCTGTTTTTGTCTGAATGTTGCCGTTAAAATCTTTTACCTCGAATTTGTAATTATCCCCTATAGAAACGCCGGGGACAAAAATTTCCCATATACCGGAGCTTTGTAATATACGCATTGCGTGCCGTAAACCATGCCACGCGTTAAAATCACCAACAACACTAACACGCCGTGCATTGGGTGCCCATACCGCAAATAATGTGCCATCAACCCCGTCAATTGTCATGGGATGCGCACCTAGTTTGTTGTAAATTTCGTAATGAGTGCCATTGTTGAACAAATACATGTCCAAATCCGACAATACTGGGGCAAATGAGTACGGGTCACGAGTTTGCCATTTGTCACCAGAATAGCCTTGAAACTCTAGCATATAATTGCTACTGCATTTTTCAGGCCATTTTACTTCAAAAAAACCCGCATTATGTACACGGGCCATAGGATACCGTTTACCGCCTTTTTTTACATTGATGTCGAAAATCTCCACTGATTCGGCTTCAGGATTAAACACACGTATTACGCGTCCTTTTCCAGTAGAGTGTAAACCCAAAATATGGTGTGGGTCTGAATGAGTACCCTCTACTATCTTCATCATTTCGTAGACATCGGCTGTCATAATAATCTCCCTTCTGCCATGGAACTCCTCCACTCTGGCATAATTCTAGTATCAATTCTAGTATCTTTTCCTAATATCTTTTCAATGGAAGTATACCACCAAGTGTATCTACGGCACAAGGTCAATGTTTCCGCTCATAGGGTATAAATTTGTCTTCTGCTGTGGACAGTACATGTTCCAGCATATATAATTGCTTCATAGTATTTCTTCACTGGATTTTTTCATAGGTTTATTTCACTAGATTATTTCCTTTGGAATTATCACTAAAAATCAGAGGATTGGAAGATTTTATGGTAGAATCCATAACGCTAAAAGCTAGGGCAAAAATAAACTTGACTTTGGATATATTGGGCAAAAGGCCAGATGGTTATCATGAATTATCTACAGTAATGCAATCTCTCGAACTATATGACACTCTTGTAATAAAAACTATAGAAAAGCAAGGGTTAGATGACATAATCTTGGAAACTGACTGCCCAACATTACCAACTGATGAAAACAATCTGGTGTATAAAGCGGCGCGGCTTATATTAAAAGAACATAATGTACAGCAGGGCGTGCATATTTATTTGCACAAGCGGATTCCATTGGCCGCTGGTTTGGCAGGTGGAAGTAGCGACTGTGCCGCCACTTTATGGGGATTGAACACGCTACTGGGTCTGAATGTTGCCAATGAACGCTTATTTGAAATGGGACGACAATTAGGTGCTGATGTGCCATTCTGCCTGTTTGCAAACTTTATCAACAATCATGGAACCGCTTTGGCTGAAGGTATTGGCGAAAAATTAACCCCGCTTCCCCTTCATCCAGATGTATGGATACTATTGGCACGCCTACCTATTGAAGTATCTACGCAGGAAATTTTTAGCCGTTTTGGTGCAATGCAACCTCTCCCAATTGAGCGAACCCCTTCAATGCTTGAAGCTCTCGAAACACAAAAGCTTCCACTAATCTGTTTTTGCTTAGGTAATGGGTTAACTGATATTGCTGTTTCTATGCACCCTGAAATACACACGCTCATAACTCTACTCCAAGGGCAAGAGGCATTAGGAGTAAATATGACCGGAAGTGGCCCTACTGTATTTGCGTACTTCCCGTCAAAATCCGCCGCATGTTCGGCGGTAAATGCACTAGAATCACAAGCGAAGCTTGATATATTCTTAACAAAGCCTCAAGGCATATAGGGCGTGTTCCCACTAACGAAAACACGCCTTAGCGAAAAAAGAAAGGATGAAAAGCTGTGAAACATTTCCCTTTTATTAGATTAATACGGTTTGCTCAGTTTGCTAAATTGAACCACTTGATTCGGTGTTTGGCTATTGTGTTGGTGATTTCTCTGCTTACCTCTACAACCTTACAGGCCAACTCATTTCGAGATGTACCCGAAAATCATTTTGCACATGAAGCCATTACTTGGGTTTCAAATCCTGCAAATGGCAGTTTTATGGTGGGGGATGCCGCCAACAACTTTAATCCATCTCGCGTAATGGATGTGTTTGAAGCCGCTGTTACCATAGCTATGGCCGCCGGATTCAAATATTCTCCTGCTAGCATCACCCCGGCAGACCAGGCTCTATTTGATTTGGCTTATGCTAATCATGGCGCGCTTTTGCGTGAATTGTCCGCGCAAAATCCGCGTTGGCGCAACGCCGCCAACCGGGAAATTGCTTTTTTGCTAGAATTAAACCTGCTTAACCCCACAGACCTTGATTATTTTATGGTTCAAGGTGCTGGCGGCGTGGAAGTTATAGCTTCTCTTTCCAAGGAAATGGCAACGGCCTTTGTAATACGACTTTCAGGCAATCAAAATATTGCGTTGTCACCAACAACGCCTTTTAGGGATGAGGCAGATATTAACCAATTGTATAGGAATTATGCCTATCTGGGTTATTCTTTGGGTATAGTTGGAAGTTACGATGGACATTTTACTCCTTTGCGTCATGTTACCCGTGCCGAATTTGCTCAAATGCTTCACCATTTACGGATAGTTGCACCAGGGGCACCAGGTGTTTCTACACAACCTACAGTTACTACACAATCTACACCTTCTCCCTCTCCAACTCCAGTACCAACAAACACCCCAGTACCTTCCCCGCAACCTACGGGTAACAATCATTTTGCCCATACTTTGCATGGAATAGTAGCGGGAGTTATCCCAAATACACATATTTACATCACTGCCAATGACGAAACACACCGTCATGCTTTTTCTACTAATCCTCACATAATCATTGATAATGTACAAAGTACGGTAACGGATGTTTTGGCAGGTATGGAAGTAGTGGCCGGATTTGACCACACTAATCATATTATTAGCATGGTAGGACGTGTTGTACCCCCTGGAGATAATTTGCCTACGCCAACGCCTATTGCCACACCAATACCTACGCCCGTTGCCACACCAGTACCCACGTCAACACCTTTTGCAACGCCTACACCGTTTCCGACTCCTCAGCCCGGCTCAACTCCAATTATTCAATATTTGGAAGGTGCAGAGGGGATTATAACAGGATTTTTTCCAGCAACAGGAACACCTACTCAAATAACAATACGAACTGCAAGGGTAGATATGCACACTGGTGCAATACTTTTGGAAGAATACCCTTATTTTGTTACACCTGATACTCATTTTGTGATGAATGGTGAATTTGTTCCACATACGGCACTTCAAGTTGATAATGTTATTTTCTTTGAGCATTGGAATAGTGTGTTATATACCGTTTATGTGCTAGAGCCGCCGATTACAGGTGTGCTTTCTACAGTGGAAGGCGTTCTGGAAGCAATTTTTATTGATCAACATATATCCACGTTGATTCTGCAATCCACCGATACTCGTTTTCTCTACATTTTGCCCGAGGAAGTTTATAACGTGTATAACTTGCGACGTGGCATGGAGTTGCGCCTTTATTTAGATGGAAGAGAAATTTATGGACTAACCCAAATAGGAGGAACACCCGCCGTAACAGAAGAAGGTGCTTCTTTTGTGGCGTATATCCGCGCTCTAAGGCAAGGTCATACAATGGTTGTAGAAAACACACAAGGTTCACGATATACCCTTAGAGTGGATGGAAACACAATTAATACGGCAACTGACGATGTTTTGAATTTCCGTGACCTTAGAACCAATATGAAACTTTACGTTGTAATATTATCTGATGGTTCTGTTAGGTCTGTTACCATACTTCCATGAGTAAGGATAATACCAATCACGGCGGGCTTAAACCTTTACCAAAGCCTAAACCAATGCCGCCTTTATCTGTATCCCGCCGTGAAAAGAAGCCTAGAGTAGAACTACGCCGACCACGCACGCGCCCTGTTTTGCCGCCGATAGATGAAGACGAACTGGAATTTCCAAGGAAAGGCATTGCAAAAAAAGGCACTCCAACATATAGCACATATCAACCCAAACGTAGCCGCCCACTTACCCGTAAATCCGCAAAACGAAAAATACGCAAAACATATCGTTGGCTACGTAAAAAATTAAATCCTAGGCTGATAGGCATAACGGCGGCGATTATATTATGCTTGTCAATTGTTGTATTGCAAGTATGGTCAAGGACAACTATTAATGCCCTAGCAATTCATGTGAATGGTGAATTTTTTGCACATATTCCCTATTCTTCAGAGATTCAAGCAATCAATATACACCAGCAAGCCGCCACTCGATTGTCTCAAAGAGAAGAAGCACGGGTGTCCCTTATGGATGCAATAACCATTTATCCTGTCAATGGGCAAGAGATTATCCCACTAAATGAGGCCATTGAGCGTTTGGCAGATGGGGTTTTAAGCTTTCGTATTAATGCAACTGTCATTGAAGTAAACGGTGTCCCAGAGGTGATACTAAGAACCCAAGCTGAGGCTGAGTACGTAAAAGAACGAGTAAAAGCCCCATATCTCCGAGACGTAGAATATTACTATATCGGGTTTGTAGATGAAGTAAGACTTGTTAGTCAAGTCGTAGACGAAGAAGCTATTAGCACCACCCAAGAAGCCGCCCAGCATTTAACCCAGCAAATAAACCTTATGGAGTTGTATACAATACGAGACGGCGATAATTTGGGAATCATAGCTGTAAGACACAATACAAGCATAGACCATATTGTGGAAGATAATCATGGTATCTACCATAATTCAATTATAAGAGCGGGTAACACACTTAATATCAGAGTAAGCCGTCCCTTCCTAAGTGTAAGGACTATAGAAATACAAACTCGTACAGAACCTATCCCTCGAACAAGGAGATATGAACAAAATCCAAATGAAATGTACGGGCAACAACGTGTGATAGATGAAGGTCAGGATGGAGAAGTTGAAATAACCGTGCATGTTACACGTATAAATGGTGTTTCAACCGGAGAGGAAAGAGAACACTCCAGAAGACCAACCACGCAAATGATGCAACGGGTTATAGAAATAGGTACAATGCAAGTAGCCGCCGAAAGGCGTTAAGCGGAGGAATTATGATAATTAAAGAGCAAAAAGAAGTTAAGAATGTAACTGTCAAGAGTGAAGATAGAAATGGAGTAAAAAACGAAGCTAGAAATGAAACTGAAAAACCAATTGCCAAAAAAGGCAAAATCCTAGTAGTAGACGATGAAAAAAACCTAGTGGATATAGTGGCCTACAATCTTAAAAAAGAAGGCTACGAACCCCTAAAGGCTTACGATGGTGAGGCTGGGCTAGCCCTTGCTTTATCCGAAGACCCAGAGCTTATACTTCTTGACATAATGATGCCCAAGCTTGATGGCTTTGAAGTATGCACCCGTATCCGAAAAAAATCACAAGTACCAATTATCATGCTAACAGCACGGGTAGAGGAAGTAGATAAAGTACTAGGCTTTGAGCTAGGCGCGGATGACTATGTGACAAAACCTTTTGGTGTGCGTGAATTAATAGCACGAGTAAAAGCAAATCTACGGCGTAGCAAAAGTAATAATAACAGCGATTCATCCAACGCGCCTCCACAAAACGGAAATATACTTATGTTTGGCGAATTAACCTTGGACTTGGATTTATTTGAGGCGCGTCGTAGTGGGGAAATCATAGAATTAACTCGACGGGAATTTGAATTGGTAAGGTATTTGGCAACACAAAATGACCAAGTTTTCACCCGTGAAAATTTATTGGAAAATGTTTGGGGCTATGAATATTTGGGTGATGTACGCACCGTTGACGTTACAATCCGTCGCCTTCGTACAAAACTTGAAGCCAACCCAAACACACCCAAATATGTGCTAACCCGCAGAGGGGTTGGGTATTATTTTTGTGCCAGTGACAAAAATGATAAAAGTAGCAGTGAAAGCAAGGAAACTAACAAAGAAGCCAGCAAAGAGGCTAATAAAGAAGAAAGCAAAAATGCGGACAAATTCAATGGCGAAAACGGCGGCAATAATCCATGAATAGTATCCGAATCAAACTTGTTTCAATATGTGTAGCCGTGGTGCTTATTGTTATGAGCATCAGCGGCTCTTTTATGCTGATAAGCGTGCGTAACACTGAAACACAGCGTATACAGAGACAACTTATGGAACGCGCCGAATATATTGATGAAGAAATAGTACAAAGGCAACCCGTTACTGAATGGGCTGAAGCATTTGAACGAATCCGCGGCCAACATCCACGCCCATTACATGATATACAAGAAGTTATACTTAGTGGGATAGGCACTCCGCTTGTTCCTCAAGATATGGTAAGGTTCAATTTTAATGACACTGCGGTATTTTACGCAATGGCTGGAGAACCTAGTTTTGCAGATTCAGTTCTTGGGGAAGACTTTAATGGACATGAGGTAGAATGGCTTACATTCGCTATGCCGGTAGAAAAGGACGGTACAACATATATAGTATACACTCGTATGAGTGCGGCACCGCTCAACGAAAACCTTGCCCAGCTTACAACCCTAGTTGTATGGATGGTATTAATGGCATTGGTATTTACTGTGCTACTTTGGTTTTTATTTGCAAATACCATAACGCGCCCCATTGTGGCACTTATTCGCCACCACAAGGAAATGGCAAAAGGACATTTGGACAAGGAACTTCCAGTTTATAGTCGTGATGAAATCGGCCAGTTGACCGAAAGTTTTAATCATATGGCAAAAGAACTTAACACAATGGTATCGGCCATTGCTTTGGAAAAAAACAAGCATGAGGCGGTTCTGCACAATATGACCGATGGAGTTTTGGCTTATGACTCAAAATGGCAGAACATGCACGCAAATATGGCCGCCAGTGTATTATTGCAATTTGATGATATGCCACAAATGAGCATGGGCGAAATGCTTAAACGGTTGGAACTTGATGCAGAAGCGGTATCAGAGTTAAGTGCCGATGAAGTATTGGAATCCACCATAGCCATAGAAGGCAACGATAGATATATTCGTTCCAGTTGTTCTCCTTATACTAACCAATCGGGGGCAGTGGACGGGTTTGTAATTGTGCTTCAGGATATCACAAAACAAGCGAAATTGGATAATATGCGACGGGAATTTGTGGCCAATGTATCTCACGAATTACGCACCCCCTTGGCCTCCATATGTAGTTATGCAGAAACTTTGCTGGACGGCGCATTAGAAGACCCTGATATGGCCGTGGACTTTTTGCAAGTAATAGACACCGAAGCCCGTAGAATGTCTCATTTGGTAACGGATTTGCTAGAATTATCAAGGCTAGACAATAATCCTCATGATATGGAACTGGAAGTAGTGGATTTGGTAGGTCTTACAAAAATGGCTGTTCGCCATAGTCTTGTAGCCGCAGAAGAAAAACAACAGCAGATTATTTTCGATGCTCCAGACCATCCATATTTCATAGAGGTAGTGCCTACCCGTATGAATCAAGTTTTGGTAAATATACTTAGCAACTCTATCAAATATAGTCGGCCTGAAACAAATATTGAAGTAGGAATGAAAGAAACCGACAATGATTACCAAGTTATGATTCAGGACTATGGTATGGGTATTTCAAAAGCTGATTTGGCAAACATATTTGAGCGGTTTTACCGGGTAGATAAGGCACGTTCGCGAGCTATGGGTGGCACAGGATTAGGATTGGCTATAGCAAAAGAAATAATGGAAGCTCATGGCGGAGGCATTACTGTCACCAGTGAACCAGGCGTAGGAACATTAATGGTACTGAGGTTTAACAAATATGTGGAGAATTAATAAAGCATTTCCAGCAGGCAAAGGTATTTTGATTATTTTGTTGGCTTTGTTATCAATTTATCAAACAGGGGTGTTATGGTTTGGCAATATTGCAAATCGTAACTTCTTGCAAAATCATTTTCCTTTTTTGCAACAGCCTACCATTCCAGAAGAACTGGGACTACTTATTACCCCATACCGTATTGTTACAGGGCATGGGAATAATAATTTTAGCATTCAGTACAATGGATTGTGGGAGGCAGAATCCAAACGTTATGGCGATATGGTTCTTCTTAACCTTTTGCAAAATGGTATATTTGTATCAATAAAGCCTGCGGATTTTGTAGAGCTACTACAAGAACCGGCGTATATTTTTGAATATGCGTTTCCAATGGAGGCAGAATGGTTTACTTTGGGGTTTGGTCTACGTGATAGCAATTTAATGTCAAGAAATGTCGGCGCGTTCAGGCAAATAATAATTCGTCCACCTACATTTTGCAGAGTCACTATACATGAAGCCGGAATTGGAATAGAGACTGAAATCAAGACTGAAATCAAGACTGAAATCAAGACTGGAATTAGAACTGGAGCTGAAATAGAAACTGAAGTAGAAGCTGAAATGAGAGCTGGAATAGTAACTATCGTTGAGTCTGAACTTGAGCTTACCAGAACAGAACCTGAAGATAGAATGCACATATTTGGGGTAGAAGGCAATAGCATAGAAAGCAATGGAGTAGAAAGCGAAGAACAGAGCAACAGCCAGAATGTTAGTGTATTTTTCATAAGCGACAGCGGCTATGCCATAGAATTTACCGTACCTCCTCCAAATTCGGATGAACCGGATTTTTTTGCCCATTGCATCCCAACCGCCCCTACAAAAGGCAATAGATTTGTTTCCACAGCACTTTCGGGGATAAATGCACCGCCCAGCTTATTTGTAGGTTATGGTTCTTTTCAATTTAATGGTGTGCGGCATAGTCTTCCCTATGCCGGAGTATATAATGAGTTTATGATAGCTTCTTTACGTAATCAGTTAAGGACATTTTTTAATAATCAAATACCATCCCATGAGGAACCCGACGCGGATGTTTGGGTGTTTAGAGATATGCAACACACAGTTGTACGGTATCATAACACACACTTACTGGAGTATAGGAATTTTCATGCTATTAACAGAAGCGCGCCTGTACGCTTTGTTGACAATTTTGCCGCTGCTATTCAATTTCTGGAGCGGGATGATTTAATAATCAATGAATTTTATTTGGCGAGTTTCCGTGAAGATGAAAGAAGTGAAAGCCGACATGTTTTCTATTTTAATTATGTAATTGCAGATATGCCACTTGTTATGTGTGGAGAGTGGCCTGAAAATTCCGGGTTGATTTATCCCATAGAAGTCACCGTTGACCATGGCACTGTGGTAAGCTTCAAAAAATTGGCGTTTAACTTCCATATAGAGGAAAATGTGACTTTTATCGGGGAAATGGATGAGATTTTGCAACAAATGGTATTTGAAAATATTCGTATGGGATACCTTTTAGCCAGCAATGAAATATTTGTATTGTATTGGTGTTTAGATTCAACTCTAGTGAGAGTGCCTACAGTAAGAGTCGATAATTTTTATGATGAGCCTTATTATGAATATGAGTCTTACCGTTATACGAATCTATACCAATATGAAACATAATAAATTTGGGGTTCCTACTAAATTTAAGACCTGTATTATAGAATGCAGGTCTTAATACTGGAGAGATAAATTTTGAATCAATTTTCACGTACAGAAATGCTACTAGGAAAAACAGCATTAGAAAAATTAGAATCATCATCAGTGATAGTTTTTGGGATAGGGGGAGTGGGCGGATACACAGCAGAAGCACTTGCAAGAAGCGGGGTAGGACATATTGGACTTTGTGACGATGACACCATATGCCTTACCAATATCAATAGACAGGTAATAGCCACTCATAAAACTATCGGGCTGGAAAAAATAAAAGTAATGCAGGAACGTATTTTGGATATTAACCCAAATGCAAAGGTATCGACATTCAACTGTTTTTATAATAACGAAACAGCAGATACCATTGACCTAACCCAATTTAATTATATTGTGGATGCAGTAGATACGGTAAGCGCGAAGCTTCTACTTGTAGAAAAGGCAACAGCTTTGCGCATTCCGATTATAAGCTGTATGGGTACAGGTAATAAACTTGACCCTACGCAATTAGAAGTGACTGATTTATATAAAACCTCCCAATGTCCTCTAGCAAAAGTAATGCGCAAGGAATTGCGCGTTCGTGGGATAAAAACACTTAAAGTAGTGTACTCAAAAGAACTTCCACTTGTACCAATTGAAGAAGACCATAATAGTTGCAAACACAACTGTATCTGTCCACCTGAAAGTGCAAAACATTGCGAAAAAAAACGACAGGTACCTGGCAGTGTGGCCTTTGTACCTCCAGCCGCTGGGTTAGCCCTAGCTGGGGAAGTTATTAGAGATATGCTACGCTCGGGAGTGTGATTGGGATACCATACATGATATTGTTCAACGATAAAAAATTCAAAAAATTATTCAAAAGGTTACTTAAGGCATTCAAAATAGTTACGATTATATCAACAAGCATTATTGCAGTTCATATTATTCACGCGCTTACGCTTGACAGGATTATTCAATATGTGGAAATATCTTTTTACAGCCCCAATTTCCCCGAAAACATAAGTGGGTATAGGGTTGCTTTTGTTTCTGATACTCATAATATTTCTGAAGCGCGGCTGGAAGACATAGTTGCCCGGCTAAACGAATCGCAAATAGATTTGTTAATTTTGGGTGGAGACATTATGAGTACTAGAGGCAATTACCATGAACGCACCCTGAAATTTATGTCAAAAGTAAACACCACAGATGGTATATTTGGCGTAGAAGGAAATCATGATAGGTTTACACGTCTATTTCAAGTAATGGAATATCATGGTGTTACTCTTTTATCTAACAGCGGAGTATATATCCGTGATAATTTCTTTTTGGCTGGTATACGCGATTTATGGAGAGCAAACCCCAATATTCCTAGAGCTATAGAAGGGGCAGAACGGGACGATTTTGTATTACTTATTTCTCATAACCCTGATATATCCATGCGTCAGAGTACTATAGGCGTGGATTTGATTTTAAGCGGACATAGCCATGGCGGCCAGATTACATTTTTCGGTATATGGGCACCATATATGACATTTAACACATACTTTACCCGATATGGGCAAAGGTTTAGGTCAGGTTGGGCAGAGTCTCGTGACGGCGTGCCTGTTTTTGTAAGTCACGGTGTTGGTGAGTATTTTCCAAGAGTTTTTGCTCGCCCTCAAGTGGTTATAGTAACATTATTTCATAAAGCCAATGAGATTTAACATTTTTATTATTGCAAACTTCTTGAGGTCTATTATATACAAACAAGGAGAATTAATTTTATGTACAAAGCTGTGATTTTTGATATGGACGGTGTTATTATTAACAGTCAGCCTTTACACTACAAAACAGATATTGCTGTGCTAAAAAAAGCCGGATATCCGGCGGTAATGGAGACGGTTGTGAAATATACAGGTATATCCAATCCTGACCGTTGGCCAAAATATCAAGAAACGTTAAATCTTTCCTATTCGGCGGAAACCCTTATTGAATGGCAAACACAACTAATTATGGAGATATTTGATGAAGCCCCTTTAGATGCAATTGAAGGTATACCGGAATTACTATCACATATTTCAGAAAAGGGACTACGTATTGCACTGGCCTCTTCTTCTCAGCACGCCTTAATTGAGCTGGTTCTAAAAAAATTTGGGATTAGCCATTATTTTGAAGTGATAGTATCCGGCGAAGATGTATCCAAAGGCAAACCCGCCCCCGATGTGTTTTTGCGTACCGCCGAAAAATTGGGTATCGCGCCAGAACACTGTATAGTGATTGAAGATTCCCCCCATGGGATTCAAGCTGCTAAAAATGCAAAAATGCGTTGCATCGCTTATCGCAACCCTAGCACTTACGGTCAGGATTTCTCTATAGCTGATTATGTGGCCGACCGTTATGAGGAATGCTATCAATGGCTATAGAAATGGCAATAAATGCGGTAGAAATGGCAACGAAAATGGAAGGTGTTTTTCTATCTGATAAATGGAAAGATTATCAAATCATTGATGCAGGCAATGGCGAAAAACTGGAGCGTTGGGGAACAATTACCGTAATCCGTCCAGACCCACAAATAATATGGCCTCCGCTTCTTCTTTATAACAAAAATAGTCCAAATATCTCAAATAGAAAAGATATCGATGTCTGGCAAAATGCCCATATGCGCTATCATCGTAGCAAATCTGGTGGAGGTCATTGGGAATCATTAAAAAAAGCGACTGTCAACTGGACAGTTACTTATGACGATATGACCTTTAATATACGCCCTACGGATTTCAAGCATATGGGGCTATTCCCTGAACAAGCGGCAAATTGGGATTGGGCGGCAAACTTAATTAGCTGCGAAAACCGTCCAATTAGAGTATTAAACTTATTTGGTTATACCGGCGGAGCTACTGTGGCTTGCCTTAAATCAAATGCAGAAGTCACTCATGTAGATGCGGCAAAGGGCATGAATCAATGGGCCAAAGAAAATATCCGACTTTCTGGCCTGTCTGATTTGTTTAATCAATCAGGCAAACTACGTATACTAACCGATGATGTGTTCAAATTTGTACAACGGGAAGCCCGCCGTGGGCATAAATATGATGCTATTATTATGGATCCGCCATCCTATGGCCGCGGGCCTTCAGGCGAAGTCTGGAAATTAGAAAATCGGTTATTTGAACTTATTCGCCATTGTGTAGACATACTCTCTGATAAACCCTTGTTTATGCTTGTAAACACATACACCGCAGGATTTACACACACCGCTACGGAAAATATCTTGAAGCTATCGCTTTTTCAAGCAGGGTATGCTCAACCTCATATTATTGGAGGAACGCTAGGGCTTCCTATTTCAAATAGCGGGCTAATACTTCCATGTGGAACTTGCGTAAGAGTAACATTCGCTTGATGAACATTAAGGCTTGTCCCTATACAAATTTTTGCAAAAAAGAGCCAAACTTCAAGGAAATCCCTTGAGAATTTGGCTCTTTTTGTTTCGGGGTTTTATTTTCGTTTTCAACAGTTAAGGTCTTGTACAACCTAATCAAGAACTAAGTTGCTGTACCAAATGTTCTAGGCTTTTAAATCTTTTTGTGTTCATATCTAACCCAAGTTAGGCGGCTATTAATATCGTATTCATCGGTATAAACCATACTCCCTGCTTCAACAACACGTTCTATTATCGGATGGATAGTCACTTGCTGGACGTTAGGCAACATATATCAAGTTGTTACCTTTATGAACATTCCGACTTATTTTAGCACTTTCGCAACCTTATTTCGACAGAACAGAATTTTTATACCAACAAGAACTTTCTAGCAATTCATCATGGGTACCAATGGCAACAATTTGTCCTTCTTCTAATAGAATAATACGGTTTGAATTTTTAATTGTACTTAGTTTATGAGCAATAGTTATAGAGGTAGTGTTTTTCAAAAGCTTATCTATACCTTTTACAACTTCTTCTTCTGCTATAGCGTCTAGTGCCGCAGTTGCTTCATCTAGTAGCAACAATGGAGCATTTTTTACTAAAGCTCTAGCAATGGAAATCCGTTGTCTTTGTCCACCTGAGAAAGAGGAGCCTTTTTCTCCCATTATAGTATTATAACCATTTGGTAGTTTTATAATAAAATCATGGACATTCGCCATTTTTGCGGCATAAATGACATCATCTTCTTTTGTGTCTTCTTTGCCGCCAAGTAGAATATTATCATAAACTGTACTATCCAATATAAAAACATCTTGGGAAACGTAGGCCGAAAGCTCTCTAATATCTTTTAAACTTAGATTGTGAAAATTTGCTCCAAAAAATACTATATCCCCTTTGGTAGGTTCATATAGCCCCATTAAAAGTTTCATTAAAGTTGTTTTACCACTGCCAGTGCCTCCAACAATTGCTAGCTTTTCACCCCTTTTTATGTCTATAGTAATATTGTTTAATACATTTTCACCTCCCTCTTCATAAGAAAAGGAGATGTTTTTTAGGCTAATCGCAATTTCAGAATTAAAATCTGGAACAACCTTAGTTTCTCGTATAACTTCTTCTGGTGAGTCTAAAATTTCAAAAACTCGTTTTACAGACACGATGGAAGGTTGTATAATAAGCAAAAACTCGCTAAAACTATGAATACCTCTTGCAAGTACTCCCATTAATGTGGCGGAATAAACCGCTTGGGCAATTGTCAAACTGCCATCTAATACAAAATTAATAGCAACAGCAAACCCAATTGTCTGAACAACAAAAATAAAAAAATCAATTACTCCATAGGAAAGTCCATTCATTGTACGAAATTTACCTCGTTTGATACGCACATTGTTAACCATTTTGTTGTACTTTTCTGAAATAAGATAATCAATAAGAAATACACGTATTATGGACATACCACGTATGACTTCTATTAACAAAGAGGAGGCACTTCCTATATCCGTTCTTGCATTTTTGTCAAGCCTTTGCACATATGGATTTAAAGTAAATGCGAGAGTAAAGCTAACGAAACCAAAGCTAAAACCAATTAGTCCAAGCCGCCAATCTGTTTGTATTAACAATACAGAAGAAACTGCCACAATTATTACACACTGAGCTAGACGCATTATTATAAAAAATTGAAATACATTAGACACCCTATCAACATCTGTTGTTATACTTGCAATAATATCTCCTATTTTATATTTTGCCACATTTTCTATAGGCATATTTTGTATACGAGCAAGGACAGCCTTTCGCATTTCTATAGTACCCAATATATTAGCTGTATTAAGCATGTACTTACCTGCTGTCACAAATGGAACAAGAAGTAAAAATAAGGCAAATAAAATAGATATTTGCCTTATGATATAAGTGTCTTCTGTGCCTGTTGCTATTTCCACAAGCATTTCGTTTATTATAGGCACTGCAAATATTAATACAAGTTCAAACGAAGAAAATATTACCCCAACTATATAGCGGAAACGATATGTCTGTAGGAAGAAAAAGCTCCTTAATAAAAGCCGTGTAGATTTGAAAAAACCCACCTATATAACCTCCTGTTTGAGGCACATATTGTAATAGTAGCCTTTTTTTTCTATGAGGTTATTGGGTTGACCTTCCTCAATAATTTTGCCGCTTTCCATGCAGTATAAATAATCAACATTTTTAACGGTTGAAAGTCTATGTGCAACTATAATCGCCGCTCTCCCCACAAGTAATGCGTCTAATGCTAACTGAACCTCTTTTTCTGTTTGAGTGTCTAGGGCAGAAGTTGCTTCATCTAATATAACGATGTCAGCACCTTTCAAAAATGCTCGTGCAATAGCAATACGCTGACGTTGCCCGCCTGAAAGTTGCATCCCAAATTCGCCAATTATTGTGTGGGCTTTTTCAGGCAAAGTATTGACATAATCCATAAGATTGGCATATTTAATAGCCCGTAAAATCTCGTCATTCGTAGCATCTGGCTTACCATATGCTACATTTTCATAAATACTTCCTGCAAATATAACAGAGTCTTGAGAAACCAATGCTATTCTTTGCCGTAGGGAGCGGGTGTTTATGTTACTAGCGTTTATTCCATATAGGCTTAATTCACCATCATGAATTTCAGTAATAAATCGACAAATAAGCTTTATTAAGGTGCTTTTTCCGCAACCGCTAGAACCAATAATAGCAATTTTTTGATTTTTATTTAAAGTGAAGTTCACTTGGTCTAAAGTTAGGTTAGGGTTTTTAGCATCATAAGAGAATGATAAATTACTCATTTTTATTAAGTTATCGTCGAATGTTTCGGAAATTATAATATCTCCACTACGCTCCTCAGGCAGGTCAATGATTTCATATACACGTTCAGCTCGCGCTACAGAACTCCTAAAAATATAGAAAATGTAACCTGAAATTTCAAAAAGTTCTTTAATATAAATGCTTAGCGCGACAAATGCTATCACCGCACCAATGGTTATTACACCCTGGCTTACAAGCCAAGTGCCAATTAAAAAAAGAGACATAATTTGTAGCACACTAAAAGTATATCTAACAATTGTTAAACGCACAGAGATTTTTTCCACTTTTTCAAGCTCTGTATAACTTTTTTTCATAGTATCTCCAAAGCGTCTATTCATTTCATTTTGTAAATTGTAGGATTTAATATTATCAATACCACTAATTATATCTGTGCATAAACTCATTGCACCACCAATTATATTGCTAGAGACTTTTAGTTGCACTTCTATGGGCTTGCTAATTTTTTGAGTTAAAAAAAATGAAAGGGGTAACAAAATAAGATAGGTAATGGATAATTGCCAACTTAAATAAATACATGTTATAAAGGCAAAAACACCCTGAGAAATTAGACGGATAGAATTAGGAAACTGTTCACCAATATTATTTGCTAAGGTTTCAATGTCATCTCCAATACGTAGAGCAGTATCCCCTGAACGCACAGAGTTTTCTAATATAGTACTATCTGCCTTTGCTAAAGCATTGAATATCTGCATACGCAAGTTTGCAAAAATGTCCTCAATTGTTTTGCCAATTAATTTATAAAGAGAGATTGTTCGCAAAGAGTCTAATACAAGAAGGATCACCATAGTTATCACAATGGTAGGAACAATATCCATATACCCTGCGACAGTAGTGTCTACCACATGTCCCCACAAAACTGCTACCTGAGTTTTTAGAGGCCCTGCAAGTACAGAAAAAAACACTATACCTGTAATGCCAAACCAATGCTTTTTACTGTTTTGTAATAGTCTTAACAGGGAGTGGGTACTCATAAATATATTTTCCTCTCATTTTCGTCAACATATATGTAATACAAAATAACAAAATTGGTATCGAAATTGTCTATTTTGAATCACCGGTAATGCAAAAAGACAAAAATCTAGAGAAAGCAGACACATATCCACTAACTGCACAAGAATGTTTATTATACTCGTGAACCGAAACATTTTCTACGCATGTGCAGAAAATGTTTCGGTTCACGAGTATAGCAGAGTGTGATTCAAAATGGCTCTGGAAATCAATCAGAATAACATGCAATTAGATACTTCTATGAATAATATTGCTTCTTATCTCAATAAAGGGAAAAATATTGCGAGACCACCTCATCCTTATCGTAGTTTTCCAGCAAAAACCGCGAATAATCACTTCGTGCATATCTTTTTGCTAACAAATGATACTTTTCAAATTGTTCGCACTTTGTACCACTACATAACATAATAGTCAAACATCTTTTCATAATATTAAGAAAAATCGAGTCGAAAACAGCATCAGGATCTTTAAAATCAAGGCTATCAAGCGAACTTTGTAATGTTTTTTCTAATAATTGATAAAATTCAATTTTACTTCCTAAATTTCGATATAACCTTTCCATAATTTCAGGAGAAAAATTTTTATATCCATTTTCCCTGTCAACAAATGCCCAAAGATTATCATCACCATAATGATAAACAAAATGTGAACGATTGAGTGTAACTAATGAATATCTAGAAAAAATTCGATACAAAAACTCTATGTCTTCATTCATCCTAAAATCTTCATTGAATAGCCCAATGTCCAAAAGTATTTTCTTTTCAAGTACAACAGTGTTAATTTGAAAGCAGTAAAATCCCGTTTTTAGAACGAACTCATAAAACTCATGGTCAAACTTCCAGATTTCACTATTTGTATCAATATGCAACTCTTTTTGTACTATGAGTAACCTTTCCTTAAACCACTCCATATCACCTATATAAAATTCTTCACCATTTTGGTTTATGTCCCATAATGCACTACATATCTTATAGCCAGTATCTAATAAAGTGCTAATGGATTCTTCTAAGTGATAGGGGTGCCATATATCGTCTGAATCTAAAAACGCTATATAATCACCCTTTGCATGTTTAATCCCAACATTTCGCGAATATGAAACACCGCAATTATTGGTGTTTTTCAAATAGGTTATGTTTGGAATACGCTTTTTTTCTTGCATAATAACTTCTTCTATATTATCATGGCTAGCATCATCAACAAGAATAATTTCCCAATTTTTATATGTTTGACCTAAAACAGATTGTAGAGAACGGCTAATCAGATTTGCTCTATTGTATGTTGGTATAATAACACTTACTAATGGATTGTGTTGCATAGTCATACCTCACTTTTTTTACTGAGGAGTTCGACAATCATATTTTCCATCTGCTCCACAGAATTATATTTTCTTCGTTTAATTTCTGATTGCCAATACATAAGACTTTGATTTATAGTTTTTTCATTCATAATTTCATCAAACGATGCAAAAAAACTTTGCTTTGAAATAAACTGTGGCAAGACGTACCTGCCACAATTTAGATTCTGTAGAGACCGAGCATTGTATTCACGCTCTGTATGTGTAGGGATTACTAGAGAAGGGGTTCCAAACACAATGCTTGCCATACAACTGCCGTGTCCGCCATGATGAATAACCATTTTTGAGTTTTTATAAGCATTCTCAACTGGAATCCACTTAACTAATCTAATATTTTCTCGTAAGATTGGAAAGTCAGCAATTGATTCAATCTTATCCATAAAACCGCACGATACATATATATCATAGCGAGTATTACCTAAATATTCGTTTACCCATTTAATCAAAGAGAGACCTGATTCACCAACAAAATCATGCATTCTGCCTGGATATACAAAAATGTTATTTGATACATTATCGGCAAAATTGAAGCTGTGAGAATTATCAAGTTCACCATCCCACAATATTGAACCAACAAAACGAGTAGTATTACATGTAGAAACTAATTCATCAAACTCAGGAAAGCTTGGTATGACAGTTATATCTCCAGTAAATAATTCTTCCAATTTATTTATAGTATTCAAATTAAGTTCTTGTAAAACATCATTAACTTCTTCTTTCACATCTATCTTATCCTTAGGTACGTCTTCCCACCAACGCAATCTACCCTCTTTACAATTTGGATGATAGCACGATTGTGTAATGGATAGATAAGGAACCTTCAGCAATTCGGCTGCGATACGAGATTCGATGCTAAAGTCACCTACTATCAAGTCAGGCTTAAAAGAAGCAACGCACTCTGTGTAAGTAAGCCATAATTTTTTTATCCATTTTTTATCTTTATAACCTATAGTAGCCCAATACTCTCCAGCATCAAACCATTTAGCTTTTGGAGAAGGCAACAAAGACTGATCCAGTCCAGTTACCCAAGGAACGTCTATAAGCTGAAACCCCATCTTATTCATTTTCAATCTAATATTATCAATTGCATTGTACGAAACTTCAAACCCTAACAAACGCAATTTCTCCATCAATGGAACACATCTAATAAATGGACCAATTCCAGCACTAAAACCAAAAAAAATTCTTCTTCTCAATCAACCCACCTCATCATATTGAGAAATACGTTAAAATGTATAGGCTAAATTGTCTTTATTCCCCAAATACTTTTTCTGTTCATCAGTCAAAACAGTGACTTTGTCAATAATCTCGGGGAAATTAATACTTGCACAATATGTACTCATTTCATACATAATCTATTTAGATAAATAGATTATATATAATACAATACTGAAGATACATTGTAAGCATTATAGATTTAGTCAAATTTAACACGCATATTTACTATGAAAATCCAGACTCACGCATGGTACTATAACTATAGATACTTGTCAATACTTTTTTCGTCTTTTTTTCCACTTTCGACAGGTTAAGAGCAACAAACATAGAGATAGTTCTCATATAAACTTTTTCAAAAAAGAGCCAAACTTCAAGGAAATCCCTTGAGAATTTGGCTCTTTTTGTTTCAGGTTTTTATTTTCGTTTTCAACAGTTAAGGTCTTATACAACCTAATCAAGAACTAAGTTGCTGTACCAAATGTTCTAAGCTTTCAAATCTATAACCCATTTCTTTGTATTTGGTAAGCAGTTCATCTAGGATAATAGCATTTGTTTTGGAAGTGTTGTGCAAAAGTATCACTGCTCCTGGATGGGTTCTTGGTATTAGCTTAGAAAAGGCTTCTGCCTTGGAAGGTTGGTTATTTTCTTCCCAATCTTTATAGGCGGCACTCCAAAATATTGTTTTATATCCTAATTCCTGTGCCATCTTCAAGTTACTTTCGCTATATATTCCTTTTGGAGGTCTGTAAAACCTGGGAATATCGTTTCCGGTTATTGACTTATAATGTTCTTCCACCTGAGATAATTCTTTTGCAAAAGCTTCTTTGGTGCTAATTTTACTCATGTCAGGGTGTGTCATAGTGTGATTTGCCACTATATGCCCTTCATCATTCATACGTTTAATAAGCTCGGGGTTATTTTTGATATAACTGCCCACTAAAAAAAATGCCGCTGGAACATCATGATTTTTAAGGGTATCCAGTATCCCTGCTGTAAGGTCAGCCTCATATCCGGCATCAAAGGTCAAGTAAATAACCTTTTCGTCCTCAAGACCGATATAAAAAGCATCAAACTGCTTCAAATCCTCAGCGGTTGCTGGTCCTGTTGGGCGCGCTCCTTCTTTTGGATAATGCAGTCCCCAGTCCACGCCGGCATAAACATTAGTGCTAAAAGAATTAGTGCTAAACAAAGCTACAACGAAAATGAATATCGCAAAAAATTTTTTCACAATTATCACCTCAAAAATAGCTTGTGTAAAGCAGGGAATTTTATTAGAGCAATGTTTTCAAAAGTTGGGACATATACCCTAGGAGATGTTGATAATAATGTCCACTTTATATGTATGATATCATTTTCCTAAAGGATATTGAGGATGGAACTTGTTTGTGTTATCATTTATTTGAGATAAGTTGGAACGAATATGTCCAACTTTTAGAATACGTTGTGTAAAGAATGCCGTGGAGGGGAATTGGCTTCTGTGTCTATTTTTATTCTATCCCATGATTCAAATACATTCCCGCCGTCCGAATTTGCAGACGATAGTGGTCTTTTAGCAATTGGTGGCGATTTAAGCATTGAGCGATTGTTAAACGCCTATGCTAATGGTATTTTCCCTTGGTACAATCCCGGTGAGGTAATACAATGGTGGTGTCCCAAAGAACGTTTCATTATTTTTCCTAGCTGTATACATGTTTCAAGAAAAATGAGAAAAATAATCAATAAAAATTCTTTACAAACAAAAATCAACTCTGATTTTCCACTTGTTATTAACAATTGTAAAATGATGCGGGAAAATGAAACATGGATAACTGCTGAAATGGAGTTCGCCTATAATAAATTGTTTGAAGCTGGATACGCTTTGTGCGTAAGTGTGTATGACAATGAAACGCTTGTTGGAGGGCTTTATGGCGTGACAATAGGCAAATGTTTTTTTGGAGAGAGTATGTTTACGAGAACTGCTAATGCCTCCAAACTGGCTCTTATACATCTATGTGAAACCTTATCCGCTAAAGATTTTCTTTTTGTAGATTGCCAGTTTCACACAGAACATTTGGAAAGTATGGGTGGACAACATGTTCCATGGGACGAATATAAACGATTATTAAAGATGGGTCTAACCACACTCGCGAAATATGAATCTTAAGTATGTGAAATAAGATGAAAACAATTTCAAAATTTTATAGAGCCATTTTGGAGGTTTGGCATGACTAAAATTGATGTCATATCAGGTTTTTTAGGGGCAGGAAAAACAACCTTTTCCAGCATACTGCTAAAGTATTATTTGAAAAAGGGATTAACTCCCGTTTACATTGCAAATGAATTTGGACAGGCAGTGATTGACGCACAAATAATTGAATCAAAGGGTTTTAAGGCACTTAAAATAGAGGGCGGATGTATTTGTTGTTCGTTAAAAAATGATGTTTCCAATACTGTTGCTTGGGCTATGGAGACGTTTTGTCCTGATGTAATTGTTTTTGAGCCGTCTGGGATATTTGTTTTTAACAATTTTATAGATGTTATAAAATCGGACAAGCTTCGGGGAAAATGTGAAATTGGTAATGTTTTTACGATTGTTGATGGTGTTAATTTTAACGCAACAAAAGCATTGTATGGCAGTTTTATATACAATCAAATTAGAAATGCGTCAATTTTGCTTGTTAGTAAGTTGGAACTACTTGACCGTGACCCAAACGAGCTTATTTGCGATATTCGCAATATCAACCCCGATGGGTTTTTAACGGCGAAGGTCTGGGATAGTTTAGATGATGAGTGGTTTGACGGGTTGTCTGATTCCCCAATTCCAAATGTACCTGGCAACCATTCTCACACAATTCAAACGCAAACCATAACACCAAGACCTATAACACAAGATGAACTTGACTGTTTTATAAAGCTACAAGAGACAGGCAAATGGGGTGATATTTACAGAATCAAGGGGTTACTTATGGTTGACGGCTCTTTTAAGCACTTAAACATGGCATTAAAAAGTGCAGATGTTACCGATTATAAAGGGCTTGGGGATGCTACTATTACAATAGTAGGCAATGCAATCAATAAGGAGGCAATAAGGGAATTTTTTACTGAGTAGTTTATAGAGTAAATAAAATTTCTTGGAGGTAACTAATGTACGATTTCAATAAACTTGCTGCTTTGGCAACCCAATGCGGCTTTACTAATTCCGCGCCGCTTTCTGTTCATAAATTGGAATTTAATCAAGATATTCGTGACATGTGCAATGCGCAGGCTTGCCGCAATTACAACAAATCGTGGTCTTGTCCGCCTGCATGTGCCCCACTTGAAGAATTATGCGAATTTGCAAGAACATTTTCACATGGCATTATTGTGCAAACTGTAGGAGACATTGAGGACAACTACGATTGGGATGGAATAATGGTTGTAAGTGCGCAACAAAAGAAAAATTTCGCGCTCATGTGGAAGGAACTTGATAAAGAATATGACAGCATTATGGCAATGGGGAGTGGTGCTTGCCAAATATGCGAGTCCTGCACATATCCCGACGCGCCCTGTCGCTTCCCTGAAAAAAGGGAGGTTTCTATGGAGGCTTGCGGGTTATTTGTCAGCAAGGTTTGTACAGACAACGGACTCGCATACAATTACGGGGATGGCAAAATAGCATTTACATCATGTTTTTTGTTTAACATATAAAAAGTCAAGACCA
>Ga0123355_10002059_pt1 | contig 28417 bp, 16 predicted proteins | sample TergutEmb28metaG_3_FD_89872 | JGI IMG/M metagenome (GOLD analysis project Ga0123355, IMG submission 89872) | Embiratermes neotenicus P1 segment gut microbial communities from Petit-Saut dam, French Guiana - Emb289 P1 | ecosystem: Host-associated > Arthropoda: Insects > Digestive system > Gut ... | reverse complement strand
GATAGAGACAGGTGGCGGACGCTTGTGAGTGCAGTAATGAACCTTCGGGTTCCATGAAATGCGGGGAATTTCTTGACTAGCTGCAGACCAGTTAGCTTCTCAAGAAGGACTCTGCACCATGGAGTAAGTAAGTAAGTAAGTTCAGGCTTTTTGGGACCCACTTTGCAGATAGCTTCTGCATGTCCAAATCTTCATGAATGATGGACTCAACCCGCTCAGGTGAGATACCCAGTTGCTCAGCTATTGATTTAGCCGAAATCCGCCGGTCTTCCAAGATTAACTCGTGAATTTGATCAATAATCTCCGGGGTGGTCACTGTTTTGGGTTGTCCAGGACAAGGCACATCACAGGTGGAAAAATCACCATGTTTAAACTGGGCCACCCAGTTTTTTATGGTGGCATATTATGGTGCATGTTCCCCTAACGTTTCTGTAAGAATGGTGTTAGTTTCCTTTGGAGCCTTGTCTTGCAGGAAAAAAAAACTTAATGACAGCTCATGTCTCCATGTTGTTGAAATCACGTTCATCGCCTGACACGCTTCCTTTCAGCCTCTGTAGCAAGAAAAGACTTGCAATTAGGCACATGAACAGAACCCTCTTTCCAACGACACTATCGATCCCATTCTACTACATTGGGAAGTAAGTCGGGCTAAGGGCTTATCAGCACCCCCTCATAGTAGGAATCCAGCATACAATGCATCTGCACCATATTGTCATCTGTGGCTCATCTGGCTCTACAAACTCTTTCCATATTATCTCATGAACAGCACAATTTTCAAAAAGAAAGTTACCGAATATAAAATGTGCTTTACTTTTATCTACAAATCTCTCTGAAACATTTTTCATTCTAAGAAGAATTGAGTGAGATATGACCATAAATGTATATTGGTCTTCACGTAAAGTACCTGTTGTTCATATCAGATCTTAATGAAACCTGAATTTTCTCAACAGATTTTCGAAAAATACTCAAATATCAAATGTCATGTAAATCCATCCAGTGGGAGCCGAGACGTTCCAAATGAAACGGCAGACAGACATGATGAAGCTAATAGTTGTTTTTTGCAATTTTGCGAACATGCCTAAAAATAAAAATACTTAAACAATGAAGTTTAAGAAAAATATCAGTTCTTAAGACATGAAGACTGGGCAAAGAGAAATGATTCCAACCTTGTCACTAAACTTACATTTCTGCTTCTTACTGGATTGTTTTGAACTGGTGTATTAATCAAAGACTATAGTCTCCTAGAATGCGTGATTACTGACATTTTGGAGGAAGCTGCTGCCTCCACCATCAGGGTAAAAGAATAATGATGTTCTGCTGACTTACTGATTCTCAGAGAAATTAAAACATGTCATCACACTTAGGTTACTAACATCGCAGTTGTACCGACATGTAAACACTCTGGATCACACGTTTCATTGGATGAGAATGGAGGAACTATTGACCCCTGCAGAAATCTGCATGCCACAAAGTACGTTAAATCCAAGTTACATAACTTACCCTTGCTTTAACTTTTGCATTCTCCAAATCTGCAATTGTTTTGAAACTCTTCTCTGAAATTCCACCTGAACTTGAGAAAAAACTGTGAAATGCCTCAAGCATTCCTTTATTGGGCTGAATGTGCTGAGGCTGTGACTTGGAAATGGAGTCCCTTACGATTTCAATGCCATGTTCTCGTAGTACAAGTGGCCAAAAAGCACCACCAATTTGGTTGCCACACTGACCAACTGTGTAACAGTCAAACATATCATAGTGAGAACCTCAAATCTCGCAATTAACTTAACATGTGTCATTTGCAGTAGCACATACGATCTCTAGTATTTCCAGTCTTGCATTATGAAACATATCAACATTTTCTTCCTTGACGTGTCCCTGTCAGCTAGCGAGACTGCAAACTGAAAATTACATCACAGCTACCACAGATCATCTAGTCTAACAGCTACTACAATAAATACAGGTACACGGAATTACTGCAATACCCACACCAATCGATCCACTCATGGAACGTATAAAAATATAGTTCACAGTACCTTGAACAGTTAGAAATTCACTCATTTATGAATAAAAATCACGCATCCGTAAGGTATGAATACGCATTAATTGTAATATACACTTAATCCAAATGTATACAGTTTTCCAGTAAATTACATGGTCTTTTCCAATTCACACTATACGACTGAGACACCCTAACTGCCAAGATACCCGCGCAAGGACCACGGATTACCTGCAAGCAGGGATGAACATGAATCACAGATAAGTGACATTAGGCGGTGGTTCCCACTGGTTAGAAAGGATGCCGCCGCACGTGAAGAAAGAGAAGACCAGACACTGGGACCTTGCGGGCAAAGTTCATGTTGTACCTAACCTAGCCATTTATGATCTGTTGTCTCGAGCCTGCGAATTTTCACCTACCGTTCAGCGCGACGCGGTTAGCATGGAAATTATCGAAGGGTGGAGGGGTACCAAGTAGAAGTTACGCTACAAGTAATTTTATTAACGCAGGAATGTACTTCATATCCATGTCAGTCGTGGCTCAAATGTTAGACCTGAAAAGAAAATACTCTGTTGAATCGGCGTTGAACAGTCAGTTCATTTTGAACAGACGGCTAACACCAAAACCTCTGCCGACGAAGGCTGAATGTCATTGCTATCCTAATATTATTTTCGATTTCATATGCACTATTTGTGACAGATGACGTAATGTAAATTTATATCTGGGAAGAAGAAAGGAAAGTGACTACATTTAAGAAGCACGAAGTTTTTCATATCGGATTTCCAGGCACTTGGTTCACCTTATGCGTGGAACATCTCTATGTGAGACCACGTACACGCATCCTGTGTGTTAGAACCTACTCTGATCTATGGTTAGAACCAGTCACCACTAATCCATGTCGTTAGACCAGTCTGGATATGTGCCAAAACCGCGCAATTTTGAACTTGAACACTAGCGCTAGTCGGCTTTCAAATATGGTGGAATACTTTAGATGCTTGGAATTAGGATGCTTAATTTTGTGCACTTTAGTATTCCAGGTTGTTACGGAGATAGGTGTCGAAGGGCGCAAAATTGGACAAGATGGTAAAAATATTTGGTTTCATCCCCGTGTAACTTGTGCAACCATAATATGGCGAAGCACACTACTGGTAGCCCTTAACCTCATTCCAGTAACTGAATGCTTATAAGTTTAATCTTCAAATTCAGAATTGTGAATAAAATACCTAGACATTATGTGTTAATACCAATGTTTATGTTCATGTAGTGTAAAATTTTACAACAGTTAATCACCGAGTTTATTTTAATTCTAGTTAAGTACTTGGAGCCTGGTACACGATTTGCAGACCATGGTTCGGGCGAGTTACGTATATATTGCTACACTGGTCGTCCGAAGCACATAATACACATTTGGCAGACGGCTTTGGTATGGTTAAGTGGGTGCTAAGCAGATACCTTGAGCTTATGTTGCAGTTAGGACACATTTGTACCCTTATTGAAACTTTATGTATTTAGTTGCAGCTGGATATCGACAATGATAAGTATGAGCTGTATGATGGTGTAAATGAAAATGAAGTGCTGGCAGAGTATGAACAGCATCGGTCATCTTGGGCCATTAACCCCTTCTACTGGAAGCAAAAAGATATAAAACTCAATCCCTTCAAGCAAAGCTGTGTTGGTATTCATAGTTCAGGAAGATATGGAGTGTATCTCAATATCATTAGTAAGTTCTCACATTTTATTCTCATGTATCGACAGAATGCTTGTTGACATGTTTCAGGGCACCAGACCTTTGCCAGTTATAAAAATTCATAATATGCCTTAAGTGAGCAGCAGGAGGACATTTCACCATATTTGAAACAATTCTGAATGTCTAACAAAATGAGATGTTTCACCTTGAGCACAGTATTTTTAAGATCTGAAATACTGAATACTGAAGATAGAGAAGCATTTCTCAGTTTGTATTTAGAACAGATATGCCTGTTGTGCGTAAATTGTGACCATAATGTTTTATGATTATAGGGAGTACGCATCTTTGAAATTGTAGAGCATATGAACTCCTTTTTGTAGAACCAAAATGCAGAATATTGCTAGAACAGCATAATTATATGCCCTGTACTTGACATGTAAGCTTAAGTGTAGAAAGGCAGGTATGTAGGGGTAGGAATTTTGTTTTCTAAGCCAAGGGGGGGGAGGGGGGGGGGCACTTGAAGAATGATGGTATAAACAGTATTACTAAGTCAGCTAGAATTGTAATAGCAGATAGAGTGTACTAATATTAAGCAGCTCTTTAATATAAATACTTAGAAATATGTACTGAAAAAAATCACATACAAAATTCCCTAACTTATTGCTGTGATACACTATTGGGTTAACGTTTGTACAAAATTTATAACGACAAGGGCTGTGCTTCATCACATTTCAGGCTCCTGCATGGAATTGTGCTTGTTATTTTCCCCGTAGCTGGAATCAGGAAGATCTCAGTAATGTGGCTAACTGGGTTAAGGAATCTAGTTTGATGTTTAAAGCATAGGCAGTTCCACGGACAGGCTTTGCTGTAAATAACAGCCCACATGTTAACACTACACTCCCTAATAAGATTTTGTTTTCAAATGTTATGCAGCTTGGTGCTTGTATTGTCCACAGAACCTCTTTCTATTTTCTCCTTGGTCTTACTCTTTATCACCTTGGTTTGTAATATCATGCTATTTTAATCTGATCTTTTGACTTATCCTACGTACATTTTCCTTCTCTTCACGTATATTTGGCTTTGAGTTCTTATTTCCCTTCATGCATAAGGGTGGACTTTCAAATTTTTGTATTTGTTTCTATTCTTTTTTTGGGCGTGTTCTGTCTATAGATCACTGCCATATTTTACTGTCATGTTAACCACACAAAGTTTATTTCAGGAATTGATTACTGGAGGGTCCTGCTTCTGGGTGCAGGAGTGCTGCTATTCATATCAGCTCCTAAACTCAGCACCAATCCTTTGTTCTATTATATCTGTGGCATCTCAGTTGGAATATGTGCTTCCTTTCTCATTTTAGTATTTATGATGAGTAAATTACTTCCAAAGGTACAGTATGAAGAATTACTAATGTTTAAATAGGTGTGATTTAGACAAATTCAGAATAGAAGTTTGAAAACTGAATTGTTTGGGGTTACACGAACAAAGTTGTTTTCTCTTACTCCAGTTGCAAAAAGAAAATTCAGTGATGTGGTAACCAATACAGTGAAACTTGGTTTGTACATTTTTGAAGGGACCATTTTAACTGACTATAAGATGAAGGAAATTAAAATTCATGTAGTATTAAGATTAAAAATACCACATGAGTGCTGGATTACATTGAACATGCAGTTAGATCATGTCCACATGTTGATTAAGTAAGTTGCTGCTGCTTCACTTTCTGCTGAACCCTGTACACCTTGTTCTCAGTACTTTTGAAGGCAGCTATAGTGTTATCATCAACATGAACTTTATTGGGTATTTCCTCACAGTGTTGATGTTCTCTGTTGCTGACAAAAATGTTGCTGCAGGTTCACTTTTTCCAGCTTAATCTTCCACCTCCTTCCCCTCCCTCCTCCTCCTCAGACACATCAGGTATAAAATTTTCATTCAAGGTCTGCACCCCACACATTATATCATTATCGAGGGATTCATATTCTTGAAATGATACACCTGCTTTCAGCTGACTGCAGTCATCATTGACTATGCAAATGTCTATTGCATCTTCCCATAAACGGTTTCATTAAATTCAATCCATATTTCTAAAAACAGCTCACTATTATTGTATGTGTCACACAGTGTCGTGATTTTGTAATGAAATGTAGTGCATCCAGTGCAGTGGTGCAGTTGGTTAAGGCACTGCGTTACAAGCCAGAAGGTTGCGGGTTCAATTGTGGTCACAAATATTGAATTGTAGCCAGAAAATGAAATAAAACTGTGTGGCAGTTCAATTTGCAGTAATTACAAGATGAGACACTAACACAGTGATTAAATAAGCATGTGGAACTAGTGGCTATATATAACTCGCATAAAAAGTAATTCATGGCTACACAGGCTTCACATTGTTAGGAAACACAGCTCCACTCTGCTGTTGCAACCTTGAGGCAAAAGTATAGTATGCATATGTAAAGACAACAGAGGAGAAAGGAAATTATAACTGAAAATAAGTTCTTTTTCCTGATTTTTAAATTAAAGTACTTAACAGGCCAGTTTACGCTCAGTTTGAATGTATGATGAAGGAACTGTGTATAAAGCGCAAAGATATATGGAAAATATAGATTCAAGGAATGTAAAATCCAAGTTTCATTGTATTTAGTTCTTAGCATTAAAATTTAGGCTTTTCACAGTATGGTCCATGTATCAGTTAAGACTATGGGTACAGTTTGACAGCATTATACGTATAGAAAGACAGTCACACACTACACTGAAAAAAGACTGAGCTGCTGTCTAAAAGACACTGTACATAAGAACAGAGAACAGGGATAATAACATAACAAAACCACAGTGAACACACAAAGAATAAATGACGATTGAAAAATTACAGTCCTTCTAAGAAAAAGTGTGCTATCCTTTTAAGGGTTTTACACAAAACTAATATCTGATTAATGAAGTGCAATGCAGCATACTGATATGAAAGCATTAAATGGCTCCCTGTGTACACAATCAAACTGCTACAGTTATTGAGTATGTAAACATATGGATTTGTCAATAAGTTGTTTTAAAGTTTATTTTAAAGATTTACCATTTTAATTATACAGTTCGCTTATTATACACTTTTCACGCGAGAATTGGGATCTCAGAGTATAACATAAATTGCCACTGTACATTATGGACTGTTTACATGTATTGAAGGGACTTGCCTAAGGATGATAGTTGAGCCAATGGAAAAGTATGTTTTATTAGATATCTGTGATAAAGCGAAACAAGATGTCATATTAAAGCCAGTGTTTAGAAATAAACATAAAAACTAAGATGTATTCAGCTCATCAGAACTGAAATCCAGCCAATATCCGAATAATAGAATTTGTAACGTAAGTCCTTTCAGTCTGGTACATTTCAATGTTTGGGATTATAATTACATGTAAATCTGACACTGACTGTGGCTTCAACTCTGAGCATTTTGTCTGTGAAATTAAACTGTGATTGCAAGTTAATGTATGTTTGTGTTTGCAGAGACCTATTATGTATGGAGTTGTGATTGGAGGTTGGACAGTAGGAATATATTTCCTTCAGTATCTCTGGCACAATTTACGCCTGATAATTGAACAGTATCAGAGACATGTGCTGTCCTATGTGGTCTTCACAGGAATTATAAGCTTTATCATATGTTACCGACTCGGCCCTGTGACAGATCAGAGGAGTAAAAACTTAATAAAATGGGCTCTTCAGGTATTAATAAATGTTAGCTGAGAACTGTGTATAGTAGAATTTAATTGTTGAATTTCTGATAGTATATCCTCCTTTGTGCATTGTACCTAAGACCAGGCCAAAACAAATTTATTATATAAGATAGGGCTGTTGAATTTTGTATTAATGTCTCTATTGCAGAAGGTAATGACTTAAAATATTGAAAATATTAATTTATAGATGTATTCTGTAGATCCTTGTAAGCAGTCTCTGAAACAAGTTACAGCACATCATATTAAATTGAGAAAATGCTAAGTAATATGATGCACTTATAGAAATATACTCAAAGAATAAAGTACACTGTTATAGACTGAGACATAAAAGCACTCCTTGAAGTTTCCTGCTATGCATTTTAACTGATTAGTGACTATTTTTTATAAGTTATTTTCCCACAGGGTACATCACTGTTAATTATTTTCTTCAGTAGCGAATTCCAAGAAGCAACTGTGGCCATCATCATCATCATCTTCACAGCTTACAATTTTCCAGCTGTGTGGACTTCAAAGTTGCTAGCATATTGGTAAGCAAACTTAATAGCTAAGTGCATGTTAAGAAACAGCAGCAGCAAATTCTTGAATCACGTATGTGCACTTTTAATTTTGTTTTTGCATGATAGAAGATGTGGATTATGTTGTACTTTGCATCAGTGCGTGTAAATATATTACTTTATTGTATGCAAGTCACCACCTGATATTTTTACTGTGTGCTATACAGAAATAAACCTTCGCCAGTTCAAGTGTGTAACAGTGGTGATTTATTCCATTCCTGTTACCACCACTACAGTATTTCTGTGAAACTGAAAGCCATTAATAGGTTGATTGCTTTTTTACTTCTACTACTCTTGAGGTTTATGAAATAAACAGTGCATGAACCTCACATAGACTGAATATCAAATTGGAGCAGAACAAATGTATGAGGAGATCTAATGACACAAAAAATTATGAATGTCATCAGCACAGAGGTTTCTAGAATAGCTACTTCATTACACTGCGTAAGTCATATTATGCTGAATAATGGAGGCGCTAGAACATCTGTAGGGAACACCAGAAAGTGCTGCTATAGTCAATGAAAGAATTCAAGAAATTTAACCTAGAAATTGTTTGGTGGTTGAGTAACTACGAGACCAGTTCACGTAGCCACCAGAAAGTCCAATTACACTAAGTTTCTGAAGAAGCAAGGTATGGGGAATGAGATTCAAAGCACTGCTAAGGCCAAAGTATGTGTCATCAGCTTGACAATGAGAGGTGCCCAGAGGGTAATAAAACCAAGATAAGTTATGTGACTGGTAATGGTAGATTTGTGTTGAGTAAACCCATGTTGGCAAAGATTATGTTTGAACTTTGTGTAGTGATGAACTTGATCATGTATGACAATTCAAGTAATTTGGCAAAACTATTAATAATAGAACTAGGTCAGCAATGCCAACAGAAGCACTGTTGTCTTTGAAAATACAGGCACAATTGGCACTTAGTCCCATAAAAGGTAAAAGTTGCTCCTGTCCGTGCCATGAAGGTATACAGGTGGAGTAGAGGTAGAGCTCAACTCCTTCTTGAGACTAAGTGAAGGTGAGTAAACTTCATGCCAGCTGGACTTAGTGTAGAATAGAAGAAATTCTTGCACCTACCAGGATTTGAACCATGGATCATCCAACCCATAGACTAGTCACTATACTGCCTACATTATCCTGTCTCCCCTCACTTAGTTCCGTATGGTTGTAAAATGCTGCTGAGATAAGTTGGTGATGAAAATATATTTGAGGAAAGGTATTGAAATATTAGAATTACTTGTAACAAAACCAGGATACTGTAACCCTGAAAAATTTAGATGGTCTTAGGTGTTTAACAGCCTTACAAACCTCATTCAGAAACAGCAGCTAAAGAGTAAGAGGACAGAAAATTGGAGGGGAATACTCCTATACTAGAATTATTATAGACTGATTGACTGTGTTTGACATAAACATATGCTGCTTTGCCAGGTTTACTAAATAAGTACCATGAACCTCAGGCTAAATGCAGGTGAAATTATTGTTCCTCAGTGAAAACATAATTCCAAAATTTCTTGTGGTGCAAGTTTAAGTTATCAGTGAACTGTATTTTAAAGTACTTGAAAGTAACTTTTACTCTAGTTGTAACATGGTTAAGAGCCAGAAAACCAAGGGGGATAATTAGACTTGCTGAAGAAATGTCAGAGAATTGCCTATGTCATAGCCTAATGAATGGCAGCATTGACACTGGTGACACCAGCATCGACTAAAGTGTTTGTAACACACAAGACTAGTCACAAGTAGAGAGAATATTACATAGCAAGGTGTAACCCCTGAGGTGGGTTTTCATAGGAATAACATTAATATTTCCTATTAAAAAAAACTGAGCTTACAAAATGTGGCTAAGGGTTACTGAAAATGGGTTTTAGGCACATTTTAAGTTCATGATTTTGTATGACACATAGAAGTAAACAGAAAAGACTATTTGTTTACTTTTGGAAACTCAAGGAAGCAAACTGCTGGTCTCTGTTCCATCACACTAAGTGAAATTTATAAAAATCATTATTTTAAAACACTTGTCTGATTAGGACAGAACAACAGCCAATAAGACCGTGAATAGAAATACTGAAAATCATTTCCAGCTTCTTAATTAAATATGGGTAGTGAAAAACTAGTATTAATGGCTGCGAATGTAACTGAAACATGTGGACTGCCATTCACAGATATCTGGGTAGTAGTGATCACACACATACACACACACACATGCACATGCATGCTTACACAACACAAAGAGACACTGGGGGCCATTAGTTCCCAAAGTGTGCTCCGTGGATCCCTTGGGATCTGCGACCACTTCCCAGGGGATCTTTGGATAAATTTCTTGAATTGCCACTTGGAAGTTTACTTATTTTTTATAATTAAAGGAATAATGTTTTGTGAAAAATATCGAGGAATGTCTTTAATTGTTTACTTCATATGACCTTTCGAAAATCTAATTAAGAAACGCCCTGCAACCATGAAGTGAGCAATAATCATTTTAATTAAGATAAAATCATGCAATGCATTTTTATGTATGCTACTGATAGGTTTCAGTTTCTGTCTACAGTCAGTTCTTAGATATAAATTTTTAATTTCGGATACCTGCCATCCAGACATGTGAGCAAGGATGTGAGGATCCGTGGTTATATTTTGAAGCCAAAAGGGACCTGTGAGCAAAAAAGTTTGGGAAAAGCTGCACTGGGCCTTCTAATTGTTGATGCTATGCAAGCTCACACACTCTGTGAAGTCTGCTTTGTAGAACTTCTTTCAAACACTTTATGGAACATATGCTGTGCATTAACTAAGACCCAGCTATTGGTTTGATTGTGTACAGCATTTTTACATATATAACACAAAGAAGTTGCCATTTGAATACCTGCTGTAGTACAAAATAAAGGTTTATATTTTCAATTAAGAGTTTTTAATAGATTTGCAGGACTGTGCACCAAAATATGTGAAGGCACTGACTGTTCATTCCAAATACACTTATGCATGCATACACAGTCATGATGTATATAAACATTTGTTTTTACCAAACTAAAGTGTCATTTCAAGAATCTCTTTCTCTGAACAATGCCCATTCTTCTCTTTTCTTTCATCTGCCATGGTCTGTAGCAGGACTGAATGTTGTGGGGTGGGATGGGGGTGATTAGAAAGTTTCTGAATATCTTTCTTCCCCCAGTTACAACAGCATTTAACTGATACTTCATGCTTTCCCCTCCAAGTAGCCCCTTTGTGACATGATACAGCAATCCCAGCATTTACTATGTTGGGAGCATGTTCTGATGTCATCTGTTCAGAACTAAGGAAGTGTAGCATCTGACTATTTTTTAATCATTCTGATGTTACAAAATTCCCTTCTGTTCAGTGCTAACTTGGATTTTTTTAAAAAGGAAAGAGTCAAAAGATGCTATATCTGGAGACTATGGAGGCTACAGGACAAAAGTCATGTTATTGGACACACATTCCTGTAAAGACAAAGCACTGTGAGCAGGAGCAAAGGTATGGTGGATAAACCCATCTCCAGTGTGCCACTTTTTACATTGTTTCCACTGCACAATTTCTGGTAGACATCACAGAATATCTGCATAGAAATGGTGGTTTACAGTTTATCCCTGTGGAACAAATTTGTGTTAAACAACCCAAGCATGTAAATTATTCCTTTTTGGGTAATTCCCCGGCGTCTGAGTTCTAACTGCCGATGTTTCGGAACTCACTATCGGTTCCATCTTCATAGGCAGGTGAATGAAGTAGGGGGAGTGTTGGGAGTGGGGGACAGGAAACAATCAGACTGCACTTTACACTGGAACAGACTTTTCTGGCCTTCTTTGGGTGTAGGGATGATGGACTCTTCCACTGAGAAGACATCTCAATTGTTTCTATAGCATTCTTTCTTAACCTTCTAGTGCCGAACGTCAACTAAAGTGGACACGCAGTGGGCCCTTTAAATAGCCGAACGACCAGTAAGTGGCCGCGCAGTGAGCCCTTTAAATAGCTGAACGGCTGCTAAATTCTGGCATCAAAAGTTTAATTTCAAGCAAACTTAATGAACCTGCACTGTTCTTTAAAGTCTGATATTTCCTGGTGGAGTGGAAATCACGGAGGTCACAACATACAATCACACTTCATAAGGAGTTACTTCACAATGACCCATGAAAGAACTTTGAAATCAACAGCTAATGACTGCAAATTGTACTTCCACCTAGCTGTAATAAAATCAGTAGTGAATTCTTGTGGTCAGGCTGGAAGGTTTCTGATCATACCTAGTGTTTATATTTGTAAACTTTGTGTACCTATGTGTGTCTGTGACTTATTTTCCTTTAAATTGAAACTAATAATAAGATGAAAGATTTTTTGTTGTCTGCAGGAAACGATATTTTCCACCACAAGCAAAACTGCTGACTGAAGCTGAGTACTATGAGCAAGGGGTGAAGGAAACTGCAACGGCTTTGGAGGAACTGCGGAAATACTGTTCCAGTCCTGACTGCAATGCTTGGAAGACTGTGCTTAAAATCAAAGAGCCTCTTAGGTAATATTAACTGATTTGTTGGAGAATTTGAAGATAGTACAATTCAAATACTTTATTGTCGGAAAATAGTTTTTCACTTCTTTTTCTAGTTGCAACCATGTGACCATCACATACAGTAAAGTACATGTGATCAGTATGGAAAAAATAAAAATTTGATGATGCATAAGTGACTGAACAAGCTGAATAAAATTATGCAAGCATCTACTGGCAAAATATGTCCACAAGGTCAGTCCAAAGCACAGAACTGAAAAATAATAGTGTAGAACTTGTGAAGCTGGCTAAAATGCTGAATTTGTAGGACAAAAATCAAATAATCCTTGAAGGTACAATACATGCCTATACGAGGTTTGTTCAAAAAGTATCCGGACTGACCAAAGTACATGAAGTAGATAAAGCTTATGGGGTTTTAACCCTAACTGTCTTCAACATAGTTCCCTTCCACAGCTACACACTTCGCCCAATGTTTCTGCCACTGTTGGAAACATTTTGTGAACTCCCCTTTCGGGATGTCTAATAGTGTCTTCATCAAATTTTGTTTGATGTCCTCTGTTGCCTCAAATTGGTATCCTTTCAGAACTTTCTTAAGCCTTGGGAACAGGAAAAAATTACACGGTGCGAGATCTGGTGAGTATGGCGGCTGCTGCAACTGAGTGGTGCCGTGTTTGACCTAAAACTACTGAACAAGATGTGAAGTGTTAGCTGGCGCATTGTTATGGTGCAGGATCCAGTTGCCATCCCGCCATTTTTCTGGTTGTTTTCGGCGAACTGATTCATGCAAATGTCGCAAGACCTCCACTTAAAATTCCTCGTTAATTGTTTGCCATCGGGAGCGTACTCGTGGTGTACGATACCCTCAGAATCAAAAAAACACCAGTAACATGACCTTTGTTTTGCTTCGCACCTGGCACCCCTTCTTTGGTCGCGGAGACATGGGACCTTTCCACTGTGACGATTACTGTTTTGTCTCTGGGTCGTACCCATAGACCCAGGACTCGTCACCTGTCACAATGTTCTTAAGAAACTGCACATCTTCACATGAACGCTCAAACAAATCACGGGCGATTGTCTGACGTTGCTCTGTTAGCAAACACGGCACAAACGTTTCATGTGCAGATCGTCGGTTAAAATTGCATCGCACGGGCCCATGGAGATCCCACAGTCATCCGCTATCTCTTGTACTGTCAATCTCCTGTTATTGCGAACGAGTGTTCTAACTTTAGCAATCATTTCCACATTTCTCAATGTTGATGGTCGTCCTGAGCTGGGGTCGCTTTCAATGGAGGTTCTACCCTCTTTAAATCGACGGAACCAGTCAAACTTTTGTGTACGACCCATTGCATCTTCACCGTATGCTTGCTGCTGATATGTTTCCGTTGCGGTTTTTCCGATTTTAAAACAAAACTTGATGCAAATGCGTTGTTTGGTACTTTCACACATCATAAAAATCGCTACGACATAAACGCACGTGTTACTTCTACGACCTACTACAACCAACTGAGCAAACACAGCCACTTGCAACTTGTGTCATGAGTTGCTAAGACATGTACGAACATGTCAAGACTGGTTGCAAACACATCCCACCCAGTGAACAACCACTACAATTCCAATCTGGATACTATTTGAACAAACCTCGTATTCACAATAAGACTGAATGTAAAGCACAAACTACTTACAGACTACCAGTTACACTACACAGCCTGACTTCTTACTTGCTCATGTGGTACAGCAACATTCAGAATATGGTTTGACTTTTTTAATGACAAGAAGATTGAAGTCTTGTAGCTTTTATGGTGTCAAGATCTAAGTCCATTGCTCATGAGATGGATCACTGTACTTTGCAAGTACTTTGGTGAAACATGAAGGTTGATCTTGGGCCTCTTATGTGGAGAAATCAAAGTTATTTTATAGAGGGCTTTCCTCTTTAAGTACACAGTGGTATGCTGCAGCAGCCCCCTTTTTTTAAATACAAGACCAAAATTAATATTGAATGCAGAAAATAATGGAGGCTGAAATAAAGATGTTTTGTTTTAAATAAGTACCCAATTGTTATTGCATGATGTATCAGACAGATCTTTGTCAAGAAACTTGAAAGTATGCTCCCTCCACCTCCCCCAACTGAGTACCTTTTTTCCTCAAAGAAGTAAACACTGTCCCACACATGCCAATTTGATTGCTGCATCAAATACAAGGTCTTAATTTTGATCTCTGCTTAGGTTTACCAAGTAGTCTCTTTGCTCCAGGTCTGCCCACCAAAACCATGCATAGATTGCTATATACAGTTCTTAATTATAAGCACTCTATAACTCTTGAAAGACATGCCATTGAGTGTTTAGAATTTAAATTTATGCATTAAAACTACATGTCCACAATAAATGTATGTTTATTTCCCAGGTTTGCCAGTTTTATTGATGGGGCATCACACCTTAATGATGAAGAGTTACTGGCTTATGAATCAGAAGCAAGATGTAGTTTCAGTGAATACTATACAGATGATTCTGAGTCAGGTTCTGAGTGCTAAGGAAGCAGAGATTTAATAATATACAAACCAGCATCCAGCAAACCATATGACATTTGTTAGTGAAGTTCAAGACTCACAAGTTCAATTGTTTCATTATAAGCAACATCTTATTTTTATACTAACTAGTCTTTCATGTTTGTGAACAGTGATTTTATTTGTGACTACACAAGTGACAACATTCAGGTTTTTTTTTTTTGGAAGGGGGGATCTTTTTTGACAAGTAACATGAGTTTTTAATGCTTTAAAGTGAACCAAGCCTTTTTTGTATGTGTACTCTTATCTTAACATGACTGTATATATAATCCAGTTTCACTGTTTTTATTTATCAGAAATAAAGCAGAAATTTGTTGATACTACATGTATCTATGACCTTAAAATATTGTCTTGAATTTCCAAGCCCAGAAGGTTTATACCATATTTACTGGGGCAATTTATACACCTCTTCATTCATGAATTTGTCTAAACACCGTGGCACATAAAATTTGCACATTCTGTTTTTTACAGTATAATTTTAATGGATATACTGAAGAAGTGACGTCTGGTAAATGGGATGGGTGTTCCATCCTTGTATTTGCTCTTGGGGCAAAAATTATTTCATTAAATAATGCTAAAGGAGTGTTTACCTTTTTATATTACTCCAAAGTGTTTCCACATAGATGAACTGATACTATAAAACAAGGGGACTGACAATGCATGAAGTAAAAAATTGCATGATTAGTTGCTTACACTCATATATATTCAGTGGGAAAATTATGGCTAAAAATTGGAGGTAAAAGCAGTATTTATTTTTTCTCCAAAATATCTTGTCTAAATTTAGGGGTGCTGAACTATGTAGATTCATAAATTATGTGAGTAACTATGGTAAGTGTCCTGCCACTGTATGCCATAGGGTTAAAGATCAGTACATATATTTAAACACAAGAATAGAAATATTAGTTCTTTTTCAATTGTATATGAACATGGAGATTTTTATATCTTGACTGTGTGCTGAGATTCAAAGATCTTGGACTTAACTGGTTATGTCACGGCTGGAGTGTGCCATATGAAGCCACAACCTTTTGCACCTGTGGGTTACTGGTACAGGGACCTCAGTGGCAGGAGCTTCACCGTCTATGCCACGAACACCACTTGGGTTCTGTGTTATAACAAGAGGGCGAATGCCCCTACACACTAGTTCAGCTCCTAACAGCTGATTCCCATTTATTACAATTCACTACAATTCATTCAAGTAAGGTGGTACCACTGATGACATGATTAGCTCTTGTACTTAAGCAGTGGTGGCACAGGCATCACAGATGGCAGCAAAGGCATCATGCTGCTACAAGGACTTCTATATGAATATGATCACTCAACAGCTTCTGCTTTCATCTGAATTTGTTGTTCAATTCTGTCTAAATTGGTTACAAATGTAATGAAGAAAAAAACTGTGCTTGGAAGTAAAGTTAATACAGTTTTAATGCCATGGTGTTAACAGGTGTAACGAACAGAAAATGGAACTTGAAAGTAAAGTTACGATGTTACAGGTGTAAGGAACAGAAAATAGAGTTTGAAAGTAAAGTCTATGTCATGATGTCACATTTGTAAACAGAAAATGGAGCTTGGCATTTCTGCCATAACAGACAATGGTGCACTATGGGTTGACAGTCTCATTTATGGTACGTTATCATCATATCACAAATTAAATTAGACAACCCTCCAACACACAACAGTAATCCCACCTGCACACGCACTTATATACACCCTCCCCCTCCACTACCTGCTGGGCTTCTAACCGCCCCGCACAGGCACACCACTTCCTATTGGCTCTGCCACTTCCCCGCTCCAACCCAACCAGGTATATATACCACGCACAATCCTGCCACTGACATAATTCATTCACCTGCCTATGAAGATGGAACCGATAGTGAGTTCTGAAACGTCGGCAATTAGAACTCAGACGCCGGGGAATTACCCAAAAAGGAACAAATTACAAATTAAATTAGATTTATATTATGGTAGGACAGACTATATTGTGAATTCATGAGAATGTTAGGGAAATGTGATCATGAATGATGGGTATATCAAGGGTATGGAAGGAGAAACCACAGTAAAGCTCAGTGTGGATAGCAAAACCTGGCCAAGACTCAAACCATACTTCCTGAACCCAAATATAAAGCAACACAACTACATTAACCTTTCTGGTATCACTTTATTCCAGCCTCTTCCAATCACCACACCCACAAGGAGAGTCATACAAAAGATTCTAAGAACAAAATGCATGCTGCAAACATGTAAGAATTTTGGTATCTTGCTTCCTTGTATAATCACCAGCCAATACCACAAATTCTTCCCACTGCTGTGTGACCTTCATACACTGGCTTTTATAAAAGTCCAATGATTTGGAGGTTCACACCAATATTGTGGAGGAACCTGCCGACTCAAATTTCAGGTAATTTATATCAGAATGCAAGGTATCGCATCATATTCTGATTTTCTGAAGCCTCCACAATAAATGGAACACTGCTGGAACCAATGTGTTTAGAATTGTGGCTGCAGGTTTGGTGCCTCATTTTAATACATTACAATGCCAACAATCTGTGTTACAAGAAATTGCCACAGTATTCTTATGATTAAAAAAAAACTGATATAACAGCAATACTTTATTTGTTCTGAATGTGAATACAGTGTTCTTGAAATTTTAATGCATCATCGTCTGCCTTTACCCTTTTTCTTTAAAGCTCCAGAGCCTGACTGAGATTGCCCCTGGTCTGAACTTCCTTGTTTTCCTGCCCGGGATTTCAGCTTTGGAATTGTCTGCCCAAGATACAGCATTACAGATTCACCTATGCACAAATTCATTACATGTGTAATTATATTCACCAGACAACAAGTTAAGTAAATGATGCTGTACAAGACAGAACAGAATTTACTTTTTGTATCTTAGTACAGTTTGGCAATGAAGATTCACAATTTTCTCCACAGATGGTGTTAGTGGTGTTAAGAATTGAAATACATGTGTTCCGGATTTTTGTGTCATGTCTGTGGCCTGATTAGTCTGAGTTCATGGCTCTTTTTATGGCTTTCAATTTGTGGATTGGCCCAGGTTTTATTTTTGAGTCTTGTATTTAGATCGTGTCAGTTAACTACTGTCATGCTGTGTTTTCTCTTTTGGATTTCTTGACCCACAAAGCTGGGACTGATAGGTTGTCCCAAAACTTTGGTGCAGAATTACCACACTATGCTGTGTAATATCTCAGAAGAGTGCAGATCTCACATGATTTGGTGATGCAGGCCTTGGTTTGGCTCTGCAGGGTTTGGTTCACAGTGATCCAGTTTGGCTCAGTTCCCTTTGGTGCATCATACGCAAAATTAAGATGACCCCACATACTTAAGTGCCAAATTTAAGGAAAAAACCTCCTCTTACATTTGAGAAAATAATACAGATGAATGAACATGTATATACCTAGTTCTCAAATAAAGATTCCACAGAAGGAAATTTGTTACTTTGAAACTCTAAATCTGAGATGTGTAATTCAATTTTTAAAATTATTCACATAAAATAGAACAATCTCATCTACTGCCTACCACACTATGTGGTACATACTTGTCTACAGTTGTGAAATACATCTTATTCTGAGACAAAGGCATAACTTAAAATACCCAAACCACCAATGAATGAGGAAGTTATCTTGGTGTTATATACTACCTGATCTTCCAGTTTGTATAATAAATTCAGGGTTGCAGTAGGCTGGCCAATTAACATATACATCATACTGGAGGGTAAATCTCTTGGAAACTGACAGTTTGGAAGATCAAAGCTGACTGCATCTTAGGAAAGTCAAGTGGTAATATGGGTTATGCTTAAATGATTCAGAAAAGGATCCAGTGTCCAGTTCTGCTGTTGGCAGTTCTCCAGCACTGCCTTCCAATACCAGAATTGTTACTTCTAATTTGCGAAACACTAACTTGTCTGCCAGGCTAACAACTAAAGAAATGACAGACTGTCATCTTGCTGTATAGTGTGTAAAGCAAATCTTGCTGAAACAAGCTGTGAATTTATGTTTAAACGTATTCCCAGTCATAAAATTCAACTTACGGGATGGAAAGTCAGGGTTAAGTGGTTTTCCATCATCAGATTTTAGTTGAACTCTGATCCGACCACGGTACAGAAGCTCCTTGCTCTTCTCTCGACTATACAGTTTATTTTCCACTCCAACTTTCATTCCTGCTGCCGATAAGACATCCCGTATTTCTTGATGTGTTGGATTTTCAACTGCCTGAATAAAAATAAACAAGAGGAAATAATGACAATGTATATATAGAACTCTGTGAAACTGTAACCCAAATCAGTACAGATGCCTCTACTGATACAAATAATACCTTGGTAACTATTCAACTGGATATCAAGTGTGCCTGATAGCCTTTATTAATGTTGGTTCTGCTGTTTCAAGTCCAATCATCTCCAAAAGGGACCAACAAAAATTCCCCCATTGAGAACTAGTTGCATAATTTGGCTCAGCTGTGACACCAATAAACGTACAAAGAATTTAGCACAAAATTTCAGTGAGAAAACCTGTTGAGTTCCCTTTCTCTGTTTGAGATAGCTATGCTCTGTTGCAATCACCAAATTAAGTCCTGGTGTCAAACCACTAATAGAGGAAGAGTGCACTACACCAGGACTCCACAGACTTTTAAAAAATTATGACACCACCTTAAATTTCTGGGTGCCAGAAGAGTGACATGAAGCTAATTTCATACTGAGGCCTCACAAACATTCAATGCCACTGTACAAAACTTACTCGCATGGGACATCCAGGATTTGTGCATTCCTGCAGTACACCACAAAATCTGTTTACTGCATAATCTCTCAAACAAATTAAAAACTGTATAAGCATACAGAAATTACTTTCAGATTTACAAGCAGTTTCTCCCCCCTCACACACACAGAGGCAGTACTCTGAGTCCTGTCTGCACAATTTAATCTAGTCTTAACTCCACATAAACTTGAAATCACTAAATACTGTTAGAGATAATGTGCAAAGAATAATTTCTCACAGCAATAAGGACACTATATTGTACCATACTGACACTTTTCAAGTGGAATGTAATAACAAGAGAAATAATACCCAGTTCTACACATATGTATTTTGCAAACAATATTCATATTAATACTCCAATGCTGGCCTGGGTGCACTGTACAGACCTTTAATTCTTCACATGCTGCTGGCCACAGTGCACCGTATGGTTGCAAATGCACTGAAGAATACTAGAAATTTAAAACCCTCCATCAAGGGCAGTAGTGAAAATTTAAACCTCAGGGTCACTAATCAATTAGGTGTATGCTTAAGGACACTTGCCTTGTCTTTAGGAATTCTTCTTCCTTCAGCCAGCGTCTTCTTGCTGTTTATATATGCTGGGTAAATACAAATCCATCTGCAATGAGACCAAGAAACCTTCCCAGGCTTTACGTTTGTCTTTCTTATTTCATTTAAATAAATATATTACTCCACTGACATGCACTGGCAAATGTGAACAAAGTGCAGCATCCTTGAAAGAATACTGCCATTATCAGGGAATGAAAATCGCTTTCTTCCTGAGTAACAGTCATATCTTCTACTTTTATTTTAAGCAAACTGCTGGTTTAACAACGCATCCACAGCTGAAGAGGTTATATCATTTCTGTTGGAAAGCCAGCCTCGGTATCACATAGCCTCAGTGAAACATATCACCGTTTTTTTCGAACTAAACTGACTTACCGCATAATTCGAATTACATTTCTTCCACCGTGGTCTGAAGCGAAATCCATACAGAAGCACATTAACTAGCACGTACTTGGTTTCCCATCTGAAGTAACATTTTTCATATGGATGACTAGACATAGGAAGCGGACTGAATATATAAAACACAAATACATGGAAGGTGCAATTTCGGACTTTCGCAAGTATGTTACATAATTACAATTACATTTCTAATTTAACTCTTTCCAACCTTTCATGGTACTCTTAAGTACGTAACAGTTGACAAATTCCATCCTTCAACTTCAGTAAACGGATGCATGAATTAATTACACACTTTACGACATGAAAGCATGGGCTTATATGGTACGCTACAGGCCACAATACACCACTACTGCATATTCCTACAAATTTATAATGTTTAAACTAATAAATTACCTCTCACGATCACTATAATTCTTCTCTGCGCTCCACGCAGTCGCCATCACCGCCCATTATCAGTGTTGCCACATACCAATCATATGTCCATGTTCTTAACGTACGCATAATGACGTATGATCAGCGGCATATTTTATTTCTTTATTCAAAGTAGTCGTTATCACACTTTCGCTATGATATTGCCTATCGATTTTTAATTCACGAACGATGTAAAATAAAACTATGAACGAGTATTTAAAATGCATTGTTCCCCTTTTCACACAATACGCACTATAAATGTTATGTCCTAACAACAGGTTGACATTCATTTTCGATCGATTGTAGCTCTGTTGCTAGAATGAGAATGAAACGTATGGTGTCTGTAGCAGGTGAGAAAAAGCGAAACTGCTGTGAAAACCACAAACTCGCACACTGAACAGTGAAGGTTGAAAGGTACAGTACAAGTGCGCTCCAGGAATAAGCACCAAAGCTCGGGAATATGAAGGGGTCTGGTAACGAAGGTTGGTTTTAGCGAGGCCATGTTGAAGGATCTTGGAACAGACAGGCGTTGGGTATTGTGTATTATACCAAGGCTGCAACAGAAAACTACGTGTTCTGTGCCTCCTGTGTGATAATTACAACACTCCCTAACGCTACATAGTCACCGTAGGTTACCGAGTTGCCGTATAAACACTCAGATTTATAGGCAGGTCTTCCTACAAATTGTACCAAATTATTAACAAAAGTAGCAGTACAGTGGTCACGAACATCCAAAAACCGATGCGAATGGAGTACACCCACATATCTGTAAAAGCGACCTGTCTAGGAATAGCTCAGCTAGTGATAAAACACTCGAGCTGTCCCAGGTTCCCCCAGGAGGTTCTTACCCTCATGGGATTAATTTCTTTCCTCTTCTTCTATCAACAAATAATTTGGTATAAAAGTTACACATATTGCTAATGAGCAGTGTTGTAACAATTTTTATGTAGATAAACGGCCATTTGAAATTGAATGACTATGTTAAAACAGCACATGCATTGGTGTGTTTTCATCCATGGTTAATTAAAAATTAGTGACAGTAAATTGAGGTCCCAAATGAGACATCTATAGCAGATACCTAATAGATTTTTACTAGCAACTTGTACATGTCAGCTGTAATCTAACCATTATAATGACTAGGCTACAGGCTGGACAAATTCCAGCAGGAGCAAGCAATCTGTTCCTTCCTCACATCACCCAGACTGGCACTGGCACACACCCAGCCACTAATGCCCATCTAATGCTAAGGTTAAATAGTAGAGTTATACCTGCCCAAGGTGAATAACTGTCAATCAAAACTGAGCTGTTTTTTTTAATAATTTATGGTTTAATGCAGCATGTTTTGGCTCAACAAGAAGCCATCATGAGGCTAAGACACTAAAGAATTGTGATGTAAGGTGCATAATATTTTTGAGATCTCATCTTCACAAATATCATACAACTATTGATTAAATCAAAACCAGTTAATATAAAAAATTATGTTACATCCATTAAATGTGATAAAATAAGAAGTTCAAAATATAGGATTAAAATAATTAGGATTAGAAATAGTAGAGCAGTATTTCCAGATGAGAATGCAGGTTTTTTGGGGACATTATTTTATATTCACATTCCTTACAATGTGTGCTCTTGATTGAAGGAATATTTAACATGTCATCTTCCTTTGTTTTCCTTATATTCAGTTTTGAGGAACTAATTACACACTTGCCTAAAAGCTGTGTAGGACATTATTGGTGTGCACACAAGTCAAACAAAATAATGTTGTTTATCCAGATATGTATTTATATATATTAAACTTATTTATAACTGTAATTGCAATAATGCACGAAATGGAATACTCACCTGGAAGCCCCCACTTAATGGGGAGTTTGTGCTTGTCTTGCTTCAGCCAAATTCTTGATCTTTCTAGCAGATTAATTTGAATAACCTCTTATTGGGATGCTGGAGGGAAGTATCAATCCTTCTGCTGTTCTGTACTACGTATAGTATTAATCTTAGCAGTTTTTTGTGCCACTAAATGTACAGCTTCAAGGCCAGTAACATTTTTCTTTTGGTAGCATCCATAACTGCAAAGTCTATTTTATTTTTCCTAATTTCAGCCTCCTCCTCAAGAAATCTACATTGCACTCAACTGCAGAGTCAAGTTCTAAGCTTCCAGTATCTGTTGTACGTGTATACGAGGTTGGATTGGCCATGGAACTGGTATGGACAACAGAGAGAAGAAAAATATGTATGCCCCTGCCTGAAATCAAATCCAAATTCTCTGACCATCTGACTAAGCTATTTCAGCTCCCATTATTCAGTGGTGTCTGAAGTATATCCAAAAATGTAAAGATTAAGAAGATATACAGAACTATAATTTTGCCTGTTGTTTTGTATGTGTGTGAAACTTGGTGGCTCATGTTGAGGGAGGAACATAGGCTGAGGGTGTTTGAGAATAGGGTGCTGAGGAGAATATTTGGACCTAAGATGGACAAGGTAACAGGGGAGTGAAGAAAACTACATAATGAGGAACTTAATGGTCTGTACTCCTCACTCCATATTATTTGTGATCAAATTAAGAAGAATGAAATTGGCAGGGAATGTAGCAAGTATGGGGGAGAGGAGGGGTGTATCCAGGGTTTTGGTGGGGAAACCTGAGGAAGGAGACCGCTTGGAAGACCCAAGCATAGATGGGAGGATAGTATTAATATGGATCTTCAGGAAGTGGGATGTGCAGGGCTTGGACTGGACTGATATGGTTCAGGATAGGGACAGGTGGCAGGCACTTGTAAATGTGGCAATGAACCTTCGGCTTCCATAAAATGTGGGCAATTTTTTGACTAGCTGAGAACTGGTTAGCTTCTCATGAAGAACTCTGCTGTATGGAGTGCGTAAGTAAGTAGGTAAGTCTGAAGTATTTTTTGGGGTTTACACAGCTAAATGATACATTATTAATCCACTGCTGTGTCCATTGTCGAGTGACATATTTGGCTGCTGGTTTAGATTAATTAAATTCTGATTACGAGTGAAGGAAAATGCTGAGAAGAAGTAATGCTTAAAGGTGGTGACAGGACCTGCCTATTGTAACACATTATGTTCTTGAATTACAAATTTCAGAATTCACCTCTCCAGCACCTGTTCCACATGTTAGCTAAAAGTCATGTGCCTAATCAGATGCAGTGTCCAACCACTGGCCCTAGAATTTGCTAGTTTCATTGTTCTTCTTGTGCCAACCTTCAATAAAGATAGCAGCCTGCATGCTAGCACCCTGGGGTATTTCAGCAGTTTTTTTACCCTAGGGCCAGGTGTGAAATCACCACCCATTCAGTATGTTTGCCCTTACTTTGTACACGATACTTGCCATTGTTTGGGTCTGGAATTAAACATACTGAGATCACAACTGTGCTTTCTCTCATCTTGAGACAATGTTTATGTAGGTTGCTGCCATAATATGTTTAAGAGTACCCCTTTTCAGTTAACTTAGAAGGAAGTACTTTTAGCAATAAAATTATTTATAGATGGGATCATAGATGTCAAAGTCATTAGGAATTTGGTTGGACTCCATAGACGAGAGATCCATGGTAAGGTCTCTGCATACACAGGATCCCAGTGTTTCAGAAGTTGGAGGCGATCTACACTTTAGATCCTTCAGGACTGTGATCAGCATGAAACTAGTTACTTAGCCATATTTTACATATGCATAATTCATCATTCTGTGGTCTGTCTTGTGACATGTCTATAGCATCTTTCAAAGCTACTTCTCCACACAGTGCAATCTAGTATTGCCTCTTTCAATTTCCAGTATCTTGTTATTTCCTTAAGGTCATTGAGTAGCTTCTTACATCTTATTCCTTGTCTTTCCTTCAATAACATGTTTGTGAAGGCAGTTAATACACAAGATGTGACCAATCCATTTAGCCTTCCTTCATTTTATTGTACAAAGGGTATTCCTTTCCTCCTTCACTCTGTGTAATACTTACTCATTTTCCATACAATTGGTCCATTTGATCCCCTCCATCCTTCTCCAGTACCACATTTCAAAACTTTCCAGGTACTTCTGATCTATTTTCCAAAGTGTCCAAGTTTCAGCACCATACAGAGCTATGTTCCATATGCAGCACTGTACTAGTTTCTACCTTGAATTTGAGTCCCTGTGTACATTTTACATAATTTGTTCATACTACCCAAATAGTTGAGATATTCCATGTTCTTCAGTTGTTTTTAACCTCTCATAATTTTTACTGGGGATGATTGCCTTGAGATTCTTATTATTATTATTTTTTCCACATTCATTTCCATTCCATAGCATCTTCCAATTGCAGATAGTCTACCAAACGTGCCCTGTATTACCATTCGTTTCTCAGCCAGTAGCACAAGGTCATCTGCTTATTTCACAGTGCAAATTACTTGTCTTCCTATTTTGAAGTTTCCAAACCCTTCAAGTGCTTCCTTGGTAAGGTACTTGCTTTATAAGTGAAATAGAATCAGTGACAAACAGCATCCTTGTCTAAGTCATCTTCCAGTCTTCACACTTCTAGTTTCCACTTGGTCCAGTTAAACTTTAACACCCGGATTCATGTACAGTTTGCCGATCATTCTTCTTTTGTGCCAGTCAGTTCCAGTTTCTTTTAGGATGTGCATTAATTTGGTCCACTAACAGGCTCAAGTGCCTTCTTTCAGTCTACAAAGCAATCACACAGTTCTTTGTTTATGTCCATAGTTCATTCTGACATTATTCTCAGCATCCCAGTTGCATCCGTAGTTCCTTTTTCTCTTCTAAATCCAACATGACTTGTTCAAGTATATCCTCAATAAATATGTATGTATGAATAATTTATACCTGGATACGAAATGAAGTGTACTGATACAAAATTAAAAGGGCAAAGCATGACTTTTGGAATTAAGGATATACAGTATATTTTTTACACCATGGCAAGTTAAAAAGTGAAAAATATAAGGTTTAATTCATGTAAGGAATGAATAGGTATAAATCTGCAGAGGCCAAAGCAACTGAATATGTTATACATGGACAGTGTGAGAACTGAGTGTAATAATATATGGTAATGAACCAATAGAGTGTGACTCATTTTCTTGAATGAGACAGGGAAGTATACTCTTTCTTTTCCTGTTTCACATTATAATAGACAAACATGATGACAGAAGGAAGGACAGGAAGGTGTTTATTTATGCACCTGGAGGATAAAGAAGGCAGATTGTAAAATTCAATAAATGTTACAGAAGTTTAGAAGAGTAAAATTTAAAAATCAGTGCAAATAAAGGTATAGTTATGATAATTCTCTGAGAAGGTACAGATATCTAAGAAGTTAAATGTAGTAATATCTACTACTCTGTTTTGGTAGTAACAGTTTATCAAATTGAATGTCCAAGATGAAATTACAGAGAACATTTTTTGAGCGGGACATATCTATCAGACTGCTAAAGATACCAATTAGAATTCAAAAGTATCAGAAAATGTTAAAATTGTAGTATATAAAAATATTATTTGTTGTAATATTTATCATCACTTTTATGTTTTGGCACGCCAAGACATAACTTGGATTTTAACTCATGAGACATGTGATTAACAGAGATTAGGTATTCAGGAAAAAGAAGAATGGATGAAATACAGTCATTATTGACCAGGTACATTGGTGTATGAAATGAACCTCTACTATGAGGCTGGTGGGGGTGGGATGACCGTCAGTGTATTTATACTGAAAAAATTCATACTTGGCCGGTTGGGTATGTATATGTGCAATTGCAGCAATGCAGTGGATAGCTCATGAAGGTTGGAAAAGAACTGAAGAAAGGAGCTCTGCAAGAAGAGTTACTGAAATTAGTAAATGTACTTAATTTTTGGAAGAATGTGCTGTCTTCGTCTTATGTTCTATCCTGATGATGGAGGCAGTAGGTTTGTCTGAAACATCTGTAAATTTTTACCCAACTAGAAGATGTCACATCCCACCTGCAGGATATATTTTATTTGTGTGGTATATGGTTTATTTTACAACAGTATCAGTAGCTTAAATTATGTGGCACTGAATGATAAGATGAATTGGAAAGGACTTGAAACTGGTCTTGGCCTAACTGAATTATTATTCCATCATGTGCCTGGTGGGAATGAGGAAAACCACAGAATCTATCAGGAGTGACTATGTCATGATAGTGACATGAAGTGGCAAGCTTCCAAATACAAGTTAGAAACATTACTGCTCGAGTCAAATTACTTAATGATGGGACAGAGAAGAAAGGAAAGACATTGTTAGATACAACTACTGCAATGGAAATGTCAATGGATGATGGTGATTAAAATGTATGTAGTAGATTTAAAGAAATCTGTGAATTCTTCGCCTTTTCATTGAATTGATTACCATGGCAGAAATTACAGTGCACAGCCTTTAAAATAATGCTGTCTCACATTCCTGACAACTCAAAGCACTCTGGCAGGCCTTTTCTTTCAGTGTCCTATGGTGCTGCCATCATAACTACTTTTCATCTCTTCTGATGACTGGAATCTGCCCATTCTTGAGAACAGGCAGCTCTTAGCAGAGGCTAGATCTGGACAACAGGTGGGTTGTGGAAGCACAATCATACCATTCTAGGCCAGAAGATCCTGTACTGACAGATTCCAATGAACTTGTGCTTTGTCATGGTGGAACAGCTGTGTCAGATTTTTTTCAGGTTAGAGTATTTAAGAGCACTAGCTTCTTGCAGACAGTGAAGAATTTCCATGTAGATGGTCTTGTTGACATTACAGTTTTCTGGAAAGAGCTCTAGCAGTGGTCGCCTCATTGTCATTTCTTGCTGGCCTTTTCTGCTGCAGGTCATCCACCAGTAATTGTTGGACATCACTGAAGCACCTAAACCATCTGTATGGCCCTTGTCCTTCTAGGTCTTTAATCGTATAAGGGGTTTTAAGAATGTCTTGCTCAGTCATCTGTATCCAGAACAACAAAAATAAGAATGTACAAAACAATAATAAGACCAGTGGTGCTGTATGGCTCAGAAGCATGGTGCTTAACAGCAAATGATGAGAAAAATTTGCATATTTGGGAAAGGAAGGTGCTGAGAAAAATATTTGGTCCAATATGTGTAGCAGGATACTGGAGGAGCAGAACAAATGAAGAAGTGAGGCAATTATATGAAGAATTGGACATAGTAACAGAAATAAAAAAAAGGAAGATTGAGATGGCTGGGACATGTGGAGAGGATGAGTGAGGAAAGGGTGGTAAAGAGGTTATACCAGAACACTCCAGAAGGAAGTAGGAGTGTAGGAAGACCAAGGTTAAGGTG
>Ga0123355_10002058_pt1 | contig 28418 bp, 28 predicted proteins | sample TergutEmb28metaG_3_FD_89872 | JGI IMG/M metagenome (GOLD analysis project Ga0123355, IMG submission 89872) | Embiratermes neotenicus P1 segment gut microbial communities from Petit-Saut dam, French Guiana - Emb289 P1 | ecosystem: Host-associated > Arthropoda: Insects > Digestive system > Gut ... | reverse complement strand
TTGGTTGTAATGAATCTGTTCTTATAGAATTCAAAAGAAATGCGACTTTTTTATTGATAACTTGTGGAAACTTTAGTGAATGCGGTATGGTAGAAGGAACTTACACTATTGAAAATAATCAATTAAATGTAGCAGTAACTCATATTTGCGATATGCATGGTGATGGTTGCATTAATATTGAAATGTTTATCTATGAACACACTCAATTATCAGAATCATTATCAGCAGAACAAAGAGAATTATGGGAAGAACGTAATGAAAGATGGTCCAATAATTTAAGAACTATGTTTAATCGAGAAGACTCATATATTATGATTTATGATTTAAATACTTTAGTTTTACGTGATACTTATCTAGATAGTGAAGGTAATTTAGTTGGCGCTTTTAATAATTCAGAAATTAGGTTAATTAGAGAATAAAGAAAAAGATGTTATTAACATCTTTTTTTGTCACTTTTCTTAGGTGTTTATCCTATAATATTATAGAAAAGAGGCTAACAAAATGGATAACCAACCAACATTAAGGTTAGGAGATCAAGGATCAGCAGTTCGTGATCTACAAAATATATTAAATCGATTAGGTTTTAATACGGGAGGTATTACTGGAGTTTTTGGACCTTTAACCGATTCTGCAGTAAGAAACTTTCAAAGAGACCATAACTTAGAGGTAAATGGCATTGTGAATCAGCTAACTTGGCATGCGTTAATTAATGCCACAAGATTTTTAAGAGGCATTATCATAGATGCTGGACATGGGGGAACTGACCCAGGAGCAGTTCATAATGGTATTTTAGAAAAAGATTTTACTTTAAAAATGTCGTTATATATGGCTCAAAGATTAAGAGAGTTAAACATTCCTGTTGAATTAGTTAGAACCACTGATGAGACCGTTAGTTTAAATCAAAGAGCATCAAGAATTAATAATTTCTTTGGTGGAGCTCATGGAGATGTTATTGTGATATCTAATCATTTAAATGCGGCTTATAATACCAACGCTAATGGTGCTGAAGTAATTTTTGCATTAAGAAATACTCCAGAACTAGCTGAGAATATTTTAGATGGGATTGTTAATACGGGAATTGGTCGTCGAAGAGTTTTTCAAAGAGCATCGACAGCCAATGCTAATTTAGATCACTTTGCGGTTTTAAGAGATACCAGTCCTAGTCAAGCATTAATCGTTGAATATGGTTTCATTAGTAATGTTAATGATGCTAATTTTATTAGAAATAATTGGGAAAAATTAGTAGATGGAGCAATTGAAGGTTTAATGGTCTTTTTAAGAAATAATTATAATATCGAAGAAAATATCAATGAAGAAGATGTTCATATTGTTCAACCAGGAGAGACTTTATTTAGTATCTCACGAATGTATAACATCAGTGTTGATGATTTAATGCGTATTAATAATTTAACATCAACAGTCTTACAAGTTGGCCAAAGATTAAAAACAAAGGACACTCACGAAGGATTTACTTATACCGTAGTTCAAGGTGATACTTTATGGGGAATTGCTAATCGTTTTAATACAACTGTTGAACAAATTATTATGATGAATAATTTAGGCTCACCGGTTTTAAGTATTGGACAAGAACTATTAATACCAGTCATGACAAATACCTATATTGTTCAAGGCGATACTCTAGATTTAATTGCTAATAAATTTAATGTAAATAAAAATCGAATTATGACAATGAATAACTTAACTGATGAGACTTTATGTGTTGGTCAAAAATTAATGATTCCAAAAAATTAAGCAATGAATTATCATTGCTTTTTTCTGATAAATAATGATATTCTGTTATCATAAGGAGCTGTTGTCTATGGAGTCGCATGAAAAAATAAAGTTTTTTATTATATTAATAGTGGTTATTGCTTTAATTATCTTAGGTATTGTGATATATAGACAAATTGCTAGTAGAGAAGTCATAGATATATCTTCTGGGGCTCCCAGCTGTTGGAGTTCAGAAACGATAGCTTATCGTTTCGAAGGCAATAGGATAATATTTTTTTGTGAAGAATCAAACACAGTTATTAACGAATATGAATGTAGAACTTCATCTTGTCAATTATCCGGTTATGGTGAATTAGATTCCTCATCTTTTGCTACATCAGTATTTTTAATTGAAGAAAATATTCAAAATCAAGAATCAGGAAATTTAATATTATTTAATGTAGTAAATGGAGGGATAAAACTAGAAACTAATTTAATTCTGCTTTTACATGATAACCGATTTATTTTTAGGCAAAATGAAAGATATGGAATTATAGATAATTTTGGTAATAAAATAACTGAAGCAATTTTCGATAATCATTCAGGAGCTAGTTCATCAACTTCTGTTAATACGGGCGGAAGAGAAATCAGATTTGTTGCTCTTTCACAAAATAATCTATTCGGACTTATTAACATTCAAAATGGGAATGTATTAGTAAATTTTGAATATGAAAGAATTCATGTCTTTGAATCTAATTTTGTATCAGTATTAAAGAATCAAAATTGGTATGTATTAGATACTGCAAATCAAGATAATAAAAACGAAACTAGATTTCAAGAAATCTTTATTTCAGGAAATTATTTTTTAGGTAGCCAAAATAATCTATTAAATCTATATAATGCACAAACCGGAGAAAGATTGACTAATGCTCATATCCCATTAGGAATTCCTTACAATCCACTTGCATGCTGTGGCGCTTCATCTGGAATGAGTTTGTTTTTTCCCAATACAAATAGAAATTATATAACGATATTTGTAGAAGATGCTGAGTATGGAGATTTTGATCAAATAACCAGAGTTTATAATTTTAACCGAAATACTAGAGTTGTAAGTCAAGGTTGGAGATAATAAAATAAAACACATCTTTTGATGTGTTTCTTTATGAAAAGTCTTAAAATATTGGGAGATTGGGATACTAGAACCAACCAGTTCCGCCACAAAAGCCGAAAATTATCGCTAGTAAAATAAATAGAACCAGAATAAATGCTGGATTAAGACCATGCCCACACCTATTATTTAACATATAATTACCTCCTAAACTAATATATCTTATACAAAGATAGTCCAAAAGGTTAAAGCAAATGCCTAGAAGTGATTAAAATCTTGAGTTTCTTGGAAATAACTCATCACTTAAAATACGTGATAGATTATTTCGTGTGCGGTTAGCCACGGTTGAAGTTAAGAAAGTATTCCGATTAGTTTGATCATAACCGATCCAAATGGCAAAAACAATATCTGGAGAATAGGTAATAACCCAAGAATCACCAATAGCGTTACTTGGTAGGCGATATCGACGAATAATATTCGCATCTAAAGTAGAAGTGCCAGTTTTACCAGCAACATCTGTTCCGCGAACTCTTGAAGCTGGATGGAACCCACTAGTAACTGCACGCATTAACATACTATTAATAGCGTGAGCTGTATCTGGTCTCATTGCTCTACGAATTTCAGGAGTGACAAGATATTCATCATCAGTATCATTAAAAATCACTCTAGTAAATGAATGAGGTTCAATAAAAGTTCCACCTCTAGCAAAAGCCGCATGCGCAGCTGCCATCTGTACTGGATTTGAACCACTAAAACCACCTAAACTATGAGCTTCATTAATATAATAGTTATTACCAATATATTCAGGTGTCATGCCAATATTTGTGACAAAGCGGTCAATATCACGATTATTTAGAGCTTGGAAAGTTCGAACGGCTGGGGGATTTCTTGAGAAAGCTAAAGCATCCATCATTGTCATTTCACCCATAAATTGATTATCCCAATTACGAATTGATGGTCCTCTAGTAAAGCGATGAGGTTCATCTAAAACAGTTCGGTGAGGAGACCAACCTAAGAATTCAATGGCTGGCCCATAAGCAAACATGGTTTTTGCAACCGAACCAGGATGACGAGAAATCATTGTTGCATAATTAAAGCTTAATTCACCACGACGGTTTCTTCCTGCACCAATGGCTGAGATAGCCCCAGTATGAACATCAATTACAGCAATACCAGTTTGCAAAGTCTCATTTGGCCAGCGATGAAGATTACCATTATAAATATCATTAATAACTCTTTGTTGGTCTAAATCAATAGTGGAATAAATACGCATCGAAGTTAAATGTGGGTTATAACCAGTCCGATCAATTACTTCTTGAATAACGGTATCAATTGCACCTTGCATTTCATGAGTACCATTGTTAACTTCAACTAATAATGATGACATAGGAATATTTCTGGCAATACGATATTCTTCTTCAGTAATTTTATTATGCCTAACCATGAGATTTAAAATCTGATTTCGTCTGCCTTCGGCACGATCAGGAAAACGACAAGGATCTAAAATACCAGGGGCATTAAACATACCAACAATGGTTGCTGATTCAACAAGGTTAACTTCACTAATTGATTTTCCGAAAAAGATTTGTGCAGCTTGTTCAACACCCCAAGCACCACAACCTAAGAAGGGGAGATTAACATAAAACTCAATAATTTGTTCTTTAGTAAATTTTTGCTCTAATTGGAAAATTGATAGATAAACATCAGTGAATTTACGAACAATGCCATCCCAACCCTGAGTAACTCGACTTGTTTGGGTGTTAGTAACAACTTGCATGGTAATGGTTGATGCACCACCAGCAGCACGGTTTCCTCTTAATTGGCCACGTGTTGCAACAAAGAATCTTCCCCAATCAACTCCATTGTGTTGAAAGAATCTAGCATCTTCAGCAGCCAGAAGGGCATCAATAAAGACTTCTGGTAAATCATCAAAAGTAACATTGGTTCGCATATTGCCACCAACTCTAGCAAATTCATTACCATGAATATCTAAAATAATTGAAGCTTCCTGACTAAAGAGTGCATTTGGATCAAAATAAGGCGCATTTCGAACAATATAAACAGAAAAACTTACTAAGGCAATAAATGATAAGATAAATAAAGTTAATGCTAAACATATCAAAGCTTTAATAATTCGAAAAACTAATTTGGGCTTTTGGGAGTTAGTTTTTACTACTTTTTTTTCTTTAATTTTTTTAATCATTCCCATCATCCCCTTAATTTTTATTTGGTGCGTTAAAAAACATAAAGCCTATTATAACTTAAAGACTCCTGATGCTCAACCCACAAAACTATTTTTTTGTATTTTATATATTAAATATATCATGTTTTAAAATATATTTGACAACTAAAGCATAAACCTGCTACAATGTTTTCATAAATCAGTGAAAAGGACATAATTAAATAGCTATTTATACCAAGTGAGTTAGGGATAGTGAGAACCTAATTATAAAATTATTTAATTCCTACCTTTGAGTGAAATATGAAAATATTTCCGGAAAGTACTTCCGTTATCAAATAAAGAGTAAATAAAAGGATGGTACCGTCACGTATGTGGCTCCTTAGGCACCATTCTTTTTTATTTTAATTTTTCGAGAAGTGGCTCAGTTTGGTAGAGCACCTGGTTTGGGACCAGGGGGTCGCAGGTTCAAATCCTGTCTTCTCGACCATTTTTTTAAAAATAATTAAATTAAGAAAAGGAGAGTATAATATGTTTAAATTTGCAGAAATAGAAATTAATTGTAATGAATTAAATGCAGGGATTCTATTAGAATATTGTCAGAAAGAAAACATTCCACTGCAAGAAGATGTCGAAAAACTAGTAGAAGCAGATCAAATTAAAGTTCTAAAAAAAATAATTGATTTAGAAGCCGATCGAATGACCGTAATCTTTGATGATGAAACACTAGAAAAAATACCCGGCGGAAGACACCAACATAATCAGCTATTTAATTATATTAATACACGATTAAATTTCATAAAATTTCAACAAGAAAAAAATCAAATTGACAATGAAAAAATAATTTATATATTATTAGAATTAAATTCAGCTTTGTCAAACTATTATGACTTAATGGTTGAATTAGAAAATACAAAATTAACTAAATAATTACAGGTAACTGTTTTTATAAATAGAAGAAGGAGGTTAGGTATTATGAAACTTAACGAGTCTTATTTTTACACAATAAGAGAAGATATCAAAGAAGAAGAGAGTACAAGTGGGAACCTATTGGTTAAAGCAGGAATGGTTCGAAAAACTTCATCAGGAATTTATATGTTTCTGCCCTTAGGTTTAAAAGTCTTAAAAAACATTGAAGATATAGTTCGTAAACACATGAATGCATCAGGAGCTATGGAAGTTTTAATGCCAGCCTTAGTATATGAAGATTATTATGTTAAATCAGGGCGTAAAGAAGCTTTCGGTTCATCAGTATTTAGTCTAAAAGATCGATGGGAGAAACCATATATCTTAGGGCCGACTCATGAAGAACTATTTGCTATTGCAGCCTCATATGGTATTAAATCATATAAAGATTTACCATTTAATCTATATCAATTTCAAAATAAATTCAGAGATGAAGCAAGACCAAGATTTGGTTTGATCAGAGTCAGAGAATTTATTATGAAGGATGCTTATACTTTTGATAAAGACTTAGCTGGTTTAGATATTTCATACCAAAAAATGTATGATGCTTACAAAGCGTCATTTGATGAAATGGGTATTAACTATAAAATTGTTACTGCTGACTCAGGAGTGATGGGCGGAATCCTTTCAGAAGAATTCCAAGCGATTACGGATATTGGAGAAGATACAGTTGTTTTATGCTCTAAATGTGATTACTCATCAAACATTGAAATAACTAAACTAATCAACGAAAGAAAGAATAAAGAAGTAAAAAAAACCTTAGAAGAAATTCATACACCAAATTGTAAAACCATTGAAGAAGTAGTGAACTTTTTAGAGACAGACATAGAGCACACTGTTAAAGCTTTAATGTTTAATGCAGATGGAAAATTAGTTTTATGTTTTATTCCAGGCGATAGAGAAGTAAATACCACCAAACTTGCTAAAATCATTGGTGCTGTTCAAATTGATATGGCAACTGAAGATGAAATCTTAAACAATTCAAATAGTGTTCCTGGATATACTGGACCAATTAACTTAAAAGTTGAAAAAGATGTTAAAATTGTTGTTGATGAAGTAGTTTTAACCATGAATAACTTTGTTGTTGGTGCTAATAAAAAAGATTATCATTTCATTAACGCTAATCCAGAAGATTTAATCTATGATCATGTAGCAGATATCTCATTAGTTAAAGAAGGTGATAAATGTCCAAATTGTGATGGTAGACTAGAATTTAAAAAAGGTATCGAAATTGGTAATACCTTTAAACTAGGAACTAAATACGCAGATACCTATAATGTTAAATACTCAGATCAAAACAATGAATTACAACCAGTAGTGATGGGAAGTTATGGAATTGGACCAGGAAGATGTATGGTTTCAATCGTTGAACAAAACAATGATGAAAAAGGAATCATTTGGCCATATGAAGTTGCTCCTTATAAAGTAGCAATTGTCGTTATCAACACCAAAGATGAAGCTCAAATGAATCTAGCTAATAAATTATATGATTCATTAACCGCTCATAATATTGAAGTCATCCTAGATGATCGAGACGAAAGACCAGGCGTTAAATTTAATGATATGGATTTAATTGGGATTCCAATTAGAGTTACCGTCGGAAGAAGAGCATTAGAAGATATCGTTGAATTTAAATACCGAAATCAAGAACAAGCCGATGAATTAACCTTAACTAAAGTAATCGATAGAATTACGGTTAGATAACCAAGATAGCAGATTGCTATCTTTTTTCATAGACAAAAAAAGACGATTAACCTATAATAGAGCTATCAGAGGTGAATTTTTATGAGTAAAAATTTTATATGTCCATTTTGTAATTCTACAGTTTCTATTACCTATTCAACACAAACGGAAACTCAATGTTCTTTTGGGAGTTCAATTAGAAAAGGGAGTCCCTTTTTAGGGAATGTATTTACGGTTGTTCATAATTTATGCCCGACATGTGATGAGGTTACAATAAAAGCATTTGGGCAATTTAACTTAGAAGGAATAAATATTCCTTTGTATCCTAGATCATTAGCTAAACAGTTTCCTGAATATATTCCAAAAGCAATTACTGAAGACTATGAAGAAGCGTATTCAATTTTATCGTTAAGTCCAAAGGCATCAGCAGCACTAAGTAGAAGATGCTTACAGGGAATGATTAGAGACTTTTGGGAAATAAAAGTAAAATCAGGAACTTTATATGATGAAATCAACGAAATAAAAGATAAAGTAACTTCTAGTCAATGGAAAGCCATCGACGCTCTTCGTTCAATTGGAAACATCGGTGCTCATATGCAACAAGATGTTAATGTAATCGTTGATATAGATGATAAGGAAGCAGAGAAACTATTGAAATTAATTGAATCATTAATAGAAAAATGGTATATAAATAGATATGAAGAAAATCAACTGCTATCAGATATAGTTGATATTAAAGAAATAAAGAAAACTCCTAAATAAGGAGTTTTTATTTTAATCTGCTGGTCCAAAATATTGAATATTAGGATGATTCTTTTTCCAGACACAATCACGATCGGTTAAGACAACTGGTTTTCTTTTAAAAGTTAAACTAAGATTTTTATGTTTTCTAGAAACCTCTTCAGTATTGGTTAATAAACCAAAGTTAGAGATATCTTTACCTCTAGGATCAACATAAGTTAAATCATCTTGATCTAAATCATAATAGAAGTCTTCAATATCTTTTTCAGAAACATTTTCATTAGATAAATAATCAAATACTTCAAGATAAATTAGTGGGGTAGCTTTTTCTTCATTACCGGATTCAAAACTTTCAAAAGAAACTGGTGTATGATACATAATCTCAAAATATTCCGGATTATGAACTCGGTAATGTTCTTCGCATATCGGATTATTTCTGATATAGCCGATTTTTAAAACTTTACTACCAATTTTAAATACTAAGTTTGACCAAGTTTTCTCACCAATCGATTCAAAGTCATTAACTTGTTCTCTAGTTAAAAGGCGTTCTAAGAGCTGTTTTATTTGATGTGAGCGTCTTGATTTAATAATGGCGGGGATAACGGGATGAAACTGTTTTTCAATACTTAGTTTCTCTCTTAAATCTTTTAGAATAGTAGCCATTTCTAAATTCTTTTTATTGATATCTGGGTCTTGATATGTTGAAAGAATTAATTCATCCATTTTAGGTGTAATTAAATCATTCCCATTAGGTAAATTCCCAACGTTAACCGCAAACTGTTCTAGACGACTTTGATTATTATCAGAATGAATTAACTTATTATATAAATAATCAAAATCACGAATTAATAAAGGAATAAAACTATCATATTTAGAAAGACTTTCAATTAAAGGGGCAATCTTATTTGGCGTTATTTCTTTAATTACATAATCATACATAGAGTGAATTAAAATCTCACCATCAGGATACAAAAAACAAATATCAATAATCTCTAAAAACCTTGGTTTAAAACCAAAGTTAGCAAAGTATTCATTAATTTTACCATTAGTAGAGGCAACTCTTATTTCACTAACAAACTGATGATATTTTTGCACCAGCTGTTCGTGTGATTCAAAGCAGATAACTTCATTAATTTTCATAATATCACTTCTCTTGTTAAACATATATACATGAAGGTGATATTGTATACCCAAAAGGGCATTTTGTCAATGAAATTAGGGATAATAAATCACCTAATCATGAATACTGGTTAGATGCAGGATCGAATGATAAAATCAGAGACCTTCTTGAACTTTGGGATATTTAATTATAAATTTAAAGTAACTTTTATGGTTACTTTTTTATATGTCAAATGAAGTGTATAAAGCTTTCAAAATCAAACCAATGTATGATATACTTTTTATTAGGATGTGGTTTTATGTTTGGATATATTAGAGGATCAGTAAATGTTGTTACAAGTAATCATATTATCTTAGAAAACCATGATATTGGCTATATAATATTTATTGCTAATCCTTATAGTTACGAAGTTGGTAAAGAATACACGGTCTACGTTTATAACTATATTAGAGAAGATGAAAATTCTTTATATGGTTTTAAATCAATGGAAGAGAAAAATTTATTCTTAAGATTAATTAATGTTAAAGGTTTAGGACCAAGAACTGCGATTCCGATGTTTGCAACTGGTAGTGTCAATGGTATTATTGATGCGATTGAAAGAGAAAACCTTTTATATTTAACAAAATTTCCTAAAGTTGGTGAAAAACTAGCTAGACAAATTATTTTAGATTTAAAAGGAAAATTAGGTCCAAGTAATGTTGAGACTAATAGTAATGAAGAATTAATTTTAGTCTTAGAAAATTTAGGTTATAAGTCAGCTGATATTAAAAGAATCTTACCACAAGTAGATGAGAGTCTGACTATTGAAAATCAAATCAAAGAAGCATTAAAATTAATGTTAAAATAAAAAGGAGCGATTAAAGGTGAAAATAGGTATCGATATTGATGATACAATCGTTAATACAAGAGTAATTGAAGAACAGTTTAAAGCAAAGTACAATTATAATGCTGATGAAGAAACTTGGTATGAGTTTTGTCAAAAACACGTCCAGGAGATTTGCGAACTAGCAACAATTAAACCAGGAGTTAAGGAAGCCTTTGATTGGATGCGTAATAATGGTTGTGAAATCGTTATTATTACTGCTAGAGAACGTTTTGATCATTTTTGTAATGAACGATTTACGGCAAGACTATTTGAAGAAAATGGGATACCTTATGATAAATTAATTATTGAAAGTATGCCAAAAGGACCAGATGCTCATCAGCATGGAATTGATTTATTTTTTGATGATTTAGAATCTAATTTAGATAATGTCTCATCTTATGGTATTGAAAGCATTAAAGTATGTGAAGAATTAACTTGCCAAGGTAAATATAAAGAATTTACTAATTGGTATGACATTTTAGCTTATATAAAATTAAGAAAAAACATGCGTGCATAAGCACGAAATAGGAGGGTGCATGGAAGAGAGAATTATTACAGGAAAAGAATTAGAAGCTGATAACTTTGAGACGAATATTAGACCACAATTTATTAATGAATATATTGGTCAAGAAGAAGTTAAAGAAAACATTCGTGTTTTTATTGAAGCTGCTAAAATTAGAGGTGAGGCATTAGATCATGTCTTACTTTATGGTCCTCCTGGATTAGGGAAAACCACATTAGCACATATTATTGCTAATGAATTAGAAACCAATATTAAAACAACAACCGGACCAGCACTTGAGAAAAGTGGCGATTTAGCTGCGGTTTTATCAACGTTAGAACCAGGAGATGTCTTATTTATTGATGAGATTCACCGAGTACCAAAATTTATTGAAGAAATTTTATATCCGGCAATGGAAGATTTTGAATTGGATATTGTGATTGGTAGTGAAGGAACTTCTAAGAGTATTAAAATTGAATTGCCACCATTTACTTTAGTTGGGGCAACAACAAGAGCAGGGGATATTACAGCCCCTTTAAGAGATCGTTTTGGGATTGTCTCAAAATTAAATTATTATACAAAAGAAGAACTAGAATTGATTATTGAAAGAACTAGTCGTGTTTTAAACATGGATATAGAAGCGAAAGCAGCTAGTGAACTGGCGAAAAGAAGCCGTAAAACGCCTAGAATTGCTAATCGTTTATTTAAACGGGTTCGTGATTTTACTCAAGTTAGTGGCGAATCATTGATTAGCTATGAAATAACTAAAGAATCATTAATTAAATTAAAAGTCGATCAGCATGGTTTAGACCAAGTTGATATTGAATATTTAGAAGCCTTAATCAATAAATTTAATGGCGGGCCAGTCGGCGTTGAAACTATTGCTTCATCAATCGGTGAAGAAGTCTCAACCCTTGAAGATGTTGTAGAGCCTTACTTAATGCAAGAAGGTTTTATAAAAAGAACTCAAAGGGGAAGGGTAGCAACTGATAAAAGTTATGACCATATTAAGGGAGGAGAATTATAGTCATGAACCAAAAAATAGCAGATGCATTAAAAAAAGAAACAAAAAGACAAGAAGAAAACATTGAACTCATTGCAAGTGAAAACTACGTATCAAAAGCAGTTCTAGAATTACAAGGAAGTATTTTAACCAATAAATATGCTGAGGGTTATCCAGGAAAAAAATATTATGGAGGCTGTGAAAATATTGATGTTATTGAAAACTTAGCTATTGAACTTGCTTGTAAATTATTTGGTGCTAAATATGCTAATGTACAACCCCATAGTGGATCGACAGCCAATATGGGAGCTTACCGAGCAATTATTAACCCAGGTGATAAAATCATGGGCTTAGCCCTTTCAGATGGTGGACATTTAACCCATGGTTTACCAATTAATTTTAGTGGTTTAGATTATGAAATTGTGGCTTATGGTGTAGATTCTAAAACTGAAGTATTAGATTATGAAAAGGTTAGAGAGTTAGCTTTAAAAGAAAAACCACAAATGATTATTGCAGGAGCTAGTGCTTATCCAAGAACAATAGATTTTAAAAAGTTTAGAGAAATAGCTGAAGAAGTTGGCGCATATCTATTAGTTGATATGGCTCATATCGCTGGTTTAGTAGCAACGGGATTACATAACTCACCAATTCCACATGCTCATATTGTAACAACTACTACTCATAAGACCTTAAGAGGTCCAAGAGGTGGTTTAATTCTAACCAATGATGAAGAAATAGCTGCTAAAATTGATAAAGTTATTTTTCCAGGAATTCAAGGTGGTCCTTTGATGCATGTTATTGCTGCGAAGGCACAGTGCTTCTCAGAAGCTTTAGCACCTGAATTTAAAGAATATCAAACTAGAGTTATCAATAATGCTAAAGCTTTAGCCGAATCACTTAAAGAAGAAGGTTTAAGAGTCATTAGTGAGGGTACTGATACACATCTATTATTAGTTGATGTTAAAGGCGGGGTTGGTATTACTGGTAAACAAGCTGAAAAAACGCTTGATGAAATTCAGATTACCGTTAATAAAAATACAATTCCTAATGAAACCGAATCACCATTTAAAACTAGTGGGATTAGATTAGGCACACCAGCGATGACAACTAGGGGTCTTGACGAAGAAGATTTTAAACAGGTTGGTAAAATTATTGCTCAAGCTTTAAAAAATCGAGCTGATGAAAAAATCTTAAAAAAATTAAAGAAAGAAGTATTAGAGATTACTCAAAAGTATCCAATATATTAGAGGTAATATGGACGCAGTTAAAATAGAAATTAGAATCTTACCCCATACCTTTTTACTTGAAGATGGAACCTTTAATAAAGAAGAAGCCTTACTTCATTCAGGAAGAATTGGTGGCATTTGCTATAGTTTAGATGGTTATGAAAAATTAAAAGATGAACCAATTAAAACTACCCAAAAGCGTGTGAAAATGACTCTTGAGTTAGGTCATCACAGTGTTTATGATCATATCTATATTAATTTTGACATTCGTAAAATACCTAAAATATTAGCAATGATTTTAAATAACGAAAAACAATATAACACATCTGAACGTTCATTTAGATATACACCAATCTTACAAGCTGATGGAGTATCTGATTATGAAAAAGAATTATATCAAAAGTGGTTTGAAATCTTAAAAGAAAAAATTACTGAGCGCCATGGAGATGTTTGGAAAAAAAATAAGATTGAAAAAGTTGCTCAAGAAAAAGCAAGAAGCTTCTTAACGGTATTCTTACCAACCGCATTCATTTATTCAACAACCATAAGACAAATTAATTATTTAGTAGCAATGATGAAAAAATATATTGAAGAAGAGTCTAATAAAAATAATTTCACAAAAAGACTTGGAACCTCAATGCAAGAATTCATTGATGAAATAACTAAGTTAAATGTTTTAGATGATGCATTATTATTAAATGAAAAACAACGTAAACTAGCATTCTTTAATGAAAATATTGAAGAAAGACAAGAATATTTTGGAGATGTTTACTCTACTTCGTATAAAATTAGTTATGATTGTTTTGCGGATAGTCAAAGACACCGTACTATTAGTTATGAAATGAAAAGACCAATGAAGACGGAATATTATATTCCACCATTAATTGAAAAAGATAAAAAATTAGCCGAAGAATGGATTAAAGATATTCAAACTGTTGCTGATTTATTTCCGATTGGTGAACTAGTTTTAGTTAACGAAAGAGGAACTTACGAAAACTTTATTTTAAAAACTAAAGATCGTTTATGCTCAGCTGTTCAATTAGATGTTATGAAACAAACTAAAGCTACCTTAACTAAATATACTCAAGGCTTAGAAAAGAATAATCATCCTTTAAAAGATGATATTAAAAACTATACTAAAGGAGCAAGATGCACTTTCCCAGATTATAAATGTGCTGCTCATTGTCACTTTAAAGAAGGTATTGATTTAACAAGAGAGAGTTAAAAATAGTCTATATTTGACTCTTTTTTAATAAAATGATGTAGACATCTTCTATACACTAAGAAACTGAAGACTGATAAAAAAGCTTTAATTATTTGATATAATATTGGGGAAGGATTGTGGTAAAAATGAAACATAAAACGAAGGTAATATTATTTATCGGTATCATCATCATGACCATCATCGCAGGAGTGGGAACTTACCATTTAGTATTACATATTGAAAATAGAGGGGTCCCAAATAAAATATATGAGGACCGTGATTATATCTTTACGGCTGATCGAGAAGTATTTAATTGGGGAGAAGATGATTGGGCTTCAACTTCAGTAGTTGAAAGACCTTTTATTAATCTTGATTCAGAAGCGATTAATGAATTAAACAATCGTTTAGAAGCTTTATTTGATGACAGTGTATCAACCAACGAAACAAGTACTGACGAAGAAGGACACAGATGGTGGAGATTTTCTGGCTTAGAATATACTTGGTTCAATAACGATAATATTTTATCATTAGTTATTACAAGGCAAGATGGTGCCACTGGTGGGGGAGGATGGTTACCTACTCATGAAGTTCATAATATTAACCGTCGAACCGGAGAATTATTAACTTCGAGAGAATTAATTGACTTAAAATTTACCTCAACAACAGAATTTCAAACAAATATTAACCGTGCCATAGATAATTATTTTGAAAATCAACGTGAATGGAGTGAGTTTAGAGCTGGTGATTTAGCAACTACTAAACAAAATCTTAATTTAGATGATTTATTAATTTATATTAATCGTCGTGGAAATGTATCAGTGATAATCACTGCTGAGTGGAGCGACTCATACCATGGAGTTGGTATTGTAACCTTAGAGCTTAATTAAGCTCTTTTTCTTTGGTTAAATAATAATCTTTTGATATAATAAAACATAGGATGTGAAGAAAATGAAAACCGAAGATTTTGATTATCATTTACCAGAAGAACTAATTGCTCAAACGCCACTTAAAGATAGAAGTGCATCTCGTTTATTAGTTCTTGATAAAAAAACTGGTCAAATTGAACATAAAAGATTTACGAATGTGATTGATTATTTAAAGCCAGGCGATGCTTTAGTTTTTAACAATACTAAAGTTGTTCCGGCAAGAATTATTGGTGTTAAAGAAGCAACTGGTGCCGTAATTGAACTATTATTACTTAAAAATGATGAAGGTAAGATCTGGGAGTGCTTAGCTAAGCCACAAAGAAAGCTTGAAGTAGGTGGCATCATTAGTTTTGGTAATGGTGAGTTAAAAGCCAAAGTTACCGAAATCAAAGAAGAAGGAATCACAATTATTGAATTAATCTATGAAGGCATTTTAGAAGAGATTTTAGATCGATTAGGAACTATGCCGTTACCACCTTATATTCATGAGACTCTAGATGATCAAGAGCGTTATCAAACTGTGTATGCTAAAGTTCCTGGTTCTGCCGCTGCTTCAACAGCAGGTCTACATTTTACCGAAGAACTGATGCAAGCAATTGAAGAAAAAGGTGTTAAAATTGTTTTTATTACCCTTCATATTGGTTTAGGGACTTTTAGACCTGTCGTTGTTGAAGATGTGACTAATCATACTATGCATTCTGAACATTACATCGTTTCTAAAGAGGCAGCTGATACTTTAAATGAGGTTAAAGATAACGGTGGTAAAATTCATGTTGTAGGAACCACTGGGGTTAGAACTCTTGAGACGATTATAATGGATAAAGAAAGATTTGAACCAACATCAGGAGATACAGAAATATTTATCTATCCCGGTTTTAAATTTAAAGCCATTGATAGTTTAATAACTAATTTTCATTTACCAAAATCTACCTTAATTATGATGATTAGTGCAATTTCAACGAAAGAGATTATTCTTCGTACCTATGAAGAAGCAGTTAAAGAAAAATACCGTTTCTTTTCTTTCGGAGATGCGATGTTTCTCACGGATTTATCATGAATAAAATCATCTTATTAATTAGTCTTTTATTGTTAACTGGATGTGGGAGGCAGACTCTAACTTGCCATATTGAAGGTGATTCATTTGATACGGAGAGAAATATGGAAGTCAGAGTAACCTTTAATCGGGCTGGTGATTTACAAAGAAGAATGTATACAGTCATGAATGCGATTAGTGGATCAGCTTCAACAGCCGATATCCATTACGAACTATTTAACGAAGATTGCAAAGATTATAATAGTTTTCGAGGTGTTTCTTGCCAAATTACTAGAAGTGGGAACACCGTAACTCAAACCGTTAATGTTAACTTCTCAAGAATTGAAGAGGAAGGAATTCACTTCTTTGGAACAGCTGATGAAGTAACAATTGATCAGTTAAGAGTTCAACTTCTTAGGGATGGCTTTACTTGTCAGTAAATGTTTAAAATTATAAAAGAGCATGATAGCTCTTTTTTATTGTTTTAGCAAAGAAAGAACCGATTTTTAAGACAAATGTATGCTATAATACAAAGAGGTGTTTAATGAATGGAAATCTTAATTAAAGAAATTAATGTGAATGATTATTTAACATTATCTAAACTACCATCTGCTGATTATGTGATTAATCCATACGTTGGATGTACTCATGCCTGCACTTATTGTTATGCAACCTTTATGAAGCGTTTTACTGGTCATGATGAGCCATGGGGAACTTTTCTTGATGTTAAAAGATGTGCTAAACCAATTAATATTAATAAATTAAAAGGTAAAACCGTCTTTTTATCATCAGTAACTGATTGTTATAATCCAGAAGAAGAAAAATATCAAATTACTAGAAGTATTTTAAAGCAGTTAGTTAAAGCTGATATTGAGTTAAATATTGCCACTAAATCAAAATTAATCTTAAGAGATCTAGATTTGCTGAAACAATTTAAAAATTTAGTTGTTTCAATATCAGTCAATACATTAAATAATAATTTTCGAAGTCAGATGGACCGTGCAAGTAGTATTAAAGAAAGATTAGAGACCTTAAAAATTCTTCATGAAAATGGGATTAAGACGGTTTTATTTATGTCGCCAATCTTTCCTTACTTAACTGATTTTAAAGCTATTGTAGAACAAACCAAAAATTATGTTGATGAATATTGGTTTGAAAATCTTAATTTAAGAGCGGATTATAAAAAAACGATTCTTGGTTTTATTAAAAATAATTATTCTCTTATCTATCCGAAGTATGTTGATATTTACCAAAAGAATGATTTAACTTATTGGGATAATTTAGCTAATGAAATAGAGCATTACTGCAAAGCAAACAATATCCAATATAAAAATTATTTTCATCATGAAAAAATTGTTAAAAAGTAACTTAGATATAATATTTAAACCACTTAGTAATAAATAATGACCACTTAGTTAAAACTGGTTTATTAAAAATTTTAAAATGCTATAATCATGAAGAGAGCGAGGGATGAAAGTTGCGAGTTAAAGTAGAAATTGATGAAGCTTTAACTGATATTGAAGTAGTTATTAAATGTCCAAAGATTAATGAAAGCGTTAATCTAATTAGTCAAAAACTATTAGATATTAGTCCTGAAGTACCAAATATTCTTTTTTATAAAGATGATAAAGAATATTACTTAGAAGTTAATGAAATGCTCTTTTTTGAGACTGAAGATAGTAATACCTATGCTCATACAAAAGGATCAGCCTATATGACTAAATACCGGTTATATGAACTAGAAGAAATACTACCTAAGTATTTTGTTAGAGTATCTAAAAGTACAATTGTCAATGTCAATCATATCTTAGCAATGAGTAGCTCCTTTGGGACCTCTTATGCTTTAGAGTTTAATAAAACACATAAACAAGTCTATGTATCAAGAAGATACAAAAAAATTCTAAAAGAAAGACTTGAAGAAAGGAAAAATTATGAAAAGTAAATGGTTTTGGGGAATCTTTTTTATTCTATCAGGGGGATTAGTTTTAATTAATGCACTAGGTATTTTTGCAACAATTAATATGTTAAGTTTAATTGTATCAATCTTTCTTATTGCAATTATGATAGGAAGTTTAAGACACTTTAACTTTGGGGGAATTTTAATCCCACTTGCATTACTTGGTATTATCTTTGCCGAGGAGTTAAATATTACAGCTGTTACACCATGGCCAATCTTAATTACGGCCACACTTTTAACTGTTGGCTTAGAAATTATTACTGGTAGTTCGAAAAAAAGAGTAAACAAGTTTAGTTCAAAATTTGAAGAAGGCTTTGATGAAGTAATTAATGAAGCTGATGATGATGAAGTAAGTTATCGTGTTAAAATGGGGGCTGGTGTAAAATATATCAACACTAACAACCTTAAAAAATGTCATTTAAATTGTAGCTTAGGTGCTATTAAAGTCTATTTTGATAATGCTAAAGTTAGTAAAAATGGAGCAGTTATTCATCTTAATATTTCATTAGGAGCAGCTGAACTGTATATCCCAAAAGATTGGAATGTTATTTTAGAAGCAGACGTAGCTTTAGGTGATATAGAAGAGAAGAACAATCATCCTAATGGTAATGGCCCAAAAGTAATTATTAAAGGTAATGTTAGCTTAGCCGGTGTTGAAATTATCTATATTTAAAAAGAAAGAGTTGAAGAAAATGAAAGTCGAATATTCATTGCTTAAAAAAGATGCTAAATCTTTAGGCCGCTATGGTAAATTAAAAACTAATCATGGAGAATTTGAAACCCCAATGTTTATGCCAGTTGGAACTCTAGCAACGGTTAAAACCTTAGCACCTGAAGAAATTAAGGCCACCGATGCAGGGATTATCTTATCAAATACTTATCACTTATGGATTAGACCAGGTGAAGATATTGTTGATAAAGCAGGTGGCTTACATAAATTTATGAATTTTGATGGGCCAATTTTAACTGATAGTGGTGGTTTTCAAGTTTTTAGTTTAGCAAATCCGAAAAATATCTCGGAAGAGGGTGTAAAATTTAAAAATCATCTTAATGGTGAAGCTTTATTTTTAACTCCTGAAAAATCAATCGAGATTCAAAATAAATTAGATAGTGATATTGCAATGAGTTTTGATGAATGCCCTCCAGCATCTGCTGACTATCTTTATATGAAAGCTAGTGTTGAACGTACTTTAAGGTGGGCTCGCCGTGGTAAGGACGCTTTTAATAACCCAAAACAATCCCTTTTCGGTATTGTTCAAGGAGGTTATTTTGAAGATTTAAGAAAACACTCGGCAATTGAAACCGTTAAAATAGGTTTTGATGGTTATGCAATTGGTGGTGTTGCTAATGATGATGAAGAAAAAAATCATATGTGGCAAGCTATTGAGTATTCAGTTCCTTACCTTCCAGAAGATAAAGTTAGATATTTAATGGGCGTTGGCGAACCAGGAGATATTATTGAATCTGTCATTCGTGGGATTGATATTTTCGATTGTGTGGCGCCAACTAGATTAGCTCGTCATGGACATGCCTATACTAGAACTGGCAAAATAAATCTAAAAAATGCCAAATATAAAGAAGATTTTAGTCCAATTGATGAGTGTCAGTGCTATGCATGTGCTAACTACACTAAAAGCTATATTAGGCACCTAATTGTCTCAAATGAGACCTTCGGGGCAAGACTTTTATCAATTCATAATATATCGTTCCTAATTAATTTAACAAAAAACTTGCGTGAAGCGATTAAAAATGATACACTCCTTAAGTTCCGAGATGAATTTATGAGGGATTATTATGGAAAATAAAAAAGGAATGAGTTTCTTCATTTGGTTTATTGTGGGGATTCTTTTAGTCATTGTTTTGGTATCTGGTTATAAGGCTCATCAAATTCATCAAGAAAGACAACTTAGGGTAATGAACCAATTAATTAAAGAAACCGCAAGAGACTGTTATTTAAGGGGTTATTGTCAAGGTGAAATCACCTTATCAGTTTTATATAATAGGATGGATTTAGAACGAATCATTAATCCGGTTACTAGAGAATATTTAAGTGATGACATGTGTATAAATTATATAGAAGATGAAATAATATTCTGTTAACAAAAGAGGGAGAAGACAACAAATGTTAAAATTATTAAAAAATTTAGGTAAAAAAGAGTTAATATTAGCCCTTTTATGCCTAATATTAATTGTCGCCCAAGTTTGGGTAGATTTAAGAATGCCTGAATATTTAGCTGAGATTACCATGTTAGTTCAAACTGAAGGTAGTGCGATGCGTGATGTTCTAATTCAAGGAGGATTCATGTTGCTTTGTGCGGCTGGATCAATCATTATTAGTATCATTGTTGGATATATTGCCGCTAATATTTCAGCAGTTTTTACGAAAGTAACTCAATTAAAGATTTTCAAAAAAATTAGTGCTTTTAGTACTGGAGAAATTAAAAAATTCTCAGTAGGATCATTAATTACAAGAACCACTAATGATGTTACTCAAGTGCGAAACTTTATTTCAATTGGTTTACAACTATTAATTAGATCGCCAATTCTAGCTGTTTGGGCAGTTATTAAAATATGGCAAAGAAACTTAGATATGACTTTACTAACTGGTGGTTTAATTTTATTTATGTTAATCGTTGCAGCAACTTTAATTATTGTTGTTTTGCCGAAGTTTAAAATTATTCAAGATTTAACTGATAACTTAAATAGAGTAACTAGAGAGAACTTAATTGGTGTGAGAGTTGTTAGAGCTTTTAACGCTGAGGCGTATCAAGAAGTTAAATTTGATGATGCTAATAAGACTTTAAAAAATACCCAACTATTTACTCAAAGAGCCATGGCTGTGATGTGGCCAGTGCTATCAATTGTTATGAATGGGTTAGTATTAGGAATCTATTTTATTGGTGCAAATCAAATTGATGCAGCAGCTTTTCCGGACCGCTTAGATATCTTTACTAATATGATAATTTTTACTTCTTATGCAATGCAAGTTGTAATGTCATTCGTGATGCTATTATTCGTTTTCATTTTATATCCAAGAGCAAGTGTTTCATCAAAAAGAATTAATGAAGTTCTAGAAACTAAACCGGAAATTATTGCCGGTGAAATTAAAGAAATTAATCAATCAGCAAGTATTGAGTTTAAAAATGTCTCATTTAAATATCCTGATGCTGAGGAAGCAGAAGAATATATGCTTCGTAATATCTCATTTAAAGCTAAAAAAGGTGAGACAGTTGCAATCATTGGTTCAACTGGTTGTGGTAAATCAACTTTAATCAATTTGATTCCAAGATTTTATGATGCTACGGAAGGTGAAGTACTAGTTAATGGTATTAATGTTAAAGAATATGATGAAAAAACTTTAAACAACATTTTAGGTTATGTTCCGCAAAAAGCTGTTATCTTTAATGGTACGGTTAGAGATAATATTGCCTATGGTGAAACCAAGAAAGGTAAACCGAGAATGAGCGATATTGCTAAAGCAACTGAAATCGCTCAAGGAACTGAAATTATTGAAAAAATGCCTGATAAATATAAAACTGAGATAGCTCAAGGTGGAACTAATATTTCGGGTGGTCAAAAACAAAGAATTGCCATTGCAAGAGCCATTGCTCGTAATCCACAAATCTATATCTTTGATGATTCATTTAGTGCTTTGGATTATAAAACAGATTTCCTTTTACGCAAAGAACTAAATAAAAATCTTGAGGATACAACAAAAATTATTGTGGCACAAAGAATTGGGACGATTAAAGATGCTGATCAAATAATAGTTCTTGATAAAGGTCAAGTAGTAGGGCATGGGACTCATGAGGAATTACTTCAAAACTGTGAAGTTTATGGAGAAATTGCTTTATCTCAATTATCAAAGGAGGAATTAACTGATGGAAACTGAGTATATGATTGAAGAAGCCAAAGTTAAAGACTTCAAAGGTGCATTAAGAAAATTAGCAACCTATCTTAAAAGACATAAACTGGGTATTATAAGCGCGATTATTCTATCTTTTATAGCATCAATACTAGCAATTATTGGACCGGACAGATTAAGAGAAGTAATTGATTTAATTGTTGAAGGTATGTTTGCAGAAATAAACATGGGAACAATTAGAAATATTTCATTATTCTTATTAATTATTTATCTGATTAGTGCTATTTTTGAATACACTCAAGGATTTATTATGGCAACCATTGCTAATAAATTTGCTTATAATTTAAGAACTGATATCTCAACTAAAATTAATAAACTACCACTTAAATATTTTGACAAAACAAGTTATGGTGATGTTTTATCAAGAGTAACAAACGATGTAGATACGGTAGCTAATACATTATCACAAAGTTTTGTCAGTTTAATTGGGGCCTTAACAATGGTTATCGGAAGTGTTATTCTCATGTTTTGGACAAACTGGATTATGGCAATAGCCGCTGTTTTATCAAGTTTAGTAGGATTTATTCTAATTGGGATGATTATAACTAGATCACAAAAGTATTTTGTGGGCTTACAAAAAAACCTTGGTGATTTAAATGGCCATATTGAAGAGATATACTCATCTCATAATGTTGTAAAAGTTTATAACGGAATGAATGAGGCTGAGGATAAATTTGCTAAAATCAATGATGAAATGTTTGAAAATGTCCATAAGAGTCAATTTTTATCTGGTTTAATGCAACCACTTGGAATGTTTGCTGGAAACTTAGGTTTTGTTGTTGTCTGTATTGTCGGAGCAATACTAACAATGAATGGATCAATTACCTTTGGTGTTATTGTTGCATTCATGATTTATGTAAGATTATTTTTAAATCCCCTAGGAGAGATGGCAGGAGCACTAGCTGGTCTACAGCCTTGTATTGCTGCTAGCGAAAGAGTTTTTGAATTCTTGGATGAAGAAGAACAAACATGCGAAAAAGACTTAAAAGAAAAATTAAATATTAAAGAGGCTAAAGGTAATATTGAATTTAAAAATGTTAAATTTAGCTACGATCCTAAAAAGCCGATTATTAAAGATTTTAGTGCTATTACTAAATCAGGTGATAAAATAGCAATTGTTGGACCAACTGGAGCGGGTAAAACAACGATGGTTAATTTATTAATGAAATTCTATGAAATTAATGACGGAGATATTATTATTGATGGTAAATCAACCAAAAAATTAACCAGAAAAAACATTCATGATTTATTTATTATGGTTCTTCAAGACACCTGGATATTTGAAGGAACAATTAAAGAAAACGTTAGATATAATAAAGAAAATATCGCTGATGAACAAATCATTGATGCATGCAAAATTGTTGGTATTCATCATTTCATTATGACTTTACCAGAAGGTTATGATACGGTTCTAAAAGATAATGAGTCATTATCAGCTGGACAAAAACAGTTACTAACCATCGCTAGAGGAATGATTAATGATGCCCCATTCTTAATTCTAGATGAAGCAACTTCAAGTGTCGATACAAGAACTGAGGTCTTAGTTCAAAAAGCAATGGACCGATTAATGGATGGAAGAACTTCATTTATCATTGCACATCGACTTTCAACAATTAAAAATGCTGATTTAATTTTAGTCATGAACGAAGGAAACATTATTGAACAAGGGAATCACCAAGAATTACTTGAAAAAGATGGCTTCTATGCTGATCTATATAATTCTCAGTTCACTAAACTAGAAGAAGCTTAAAAACAATCTGTTTACTAGATTGTTTTTTATTATATATGTATTCACAACGTTAGTACGTGTGTGATATTATATATTTATATAAGGAGATGATAAGATGGCTGATTATGGGACCAATATAACGCTGAGAATAGATGAAAAAACCAAAAGAGAAGCAGAAGCGTTGTTCAAAGATTTAGGATTAAATATGAGCAGTGCGATAACATTATTTTTAAAACAATCTATTCGTGATCAAGCATTACCTTTTACGATCCAAAAAGTTCCTAATTCTGAGACGATGGAAGCTTTTAGGGAAGTAGCAGATATTTTAAAGAATCCTGATAAATACAAATCTTATACAAGTGCTGAAGATTTAATAAATGATATATTAGAGGACTAGGTTGATAAAATTAAAGATTAAATACACGAATAAATTTAAGAGAGATTTGAAATTAGCTCAAAAAAGAAATCTAGATTTAAATAAAATAAATTATATTATCAATAAGATATCAAGACAAGAAGCTTTAGAAGAAAAATATAAAGATCATCAATTAGTTAATTATGGCGAAAAAGGAACTAGAGAATGCCATATTGAACCTGATTGGCTATTAATCTATTGGATAGATGACTACATTTAATACTTTGATTAATAAGAACTGGTTCGCACAGTGATTTATTTTAAAAACAATCCGTTTATTGGATTGTTTTTATATTCATGTGATACAATTAATATGTTAAGGAAGTGTACCTATGGTGAAAATTACTAAAGATAAATGTCCTAGTTGTGGTTCAACCGATATTTCATTAAATAAGACCAAAGGTCAGCTACAATGTCGCTATTGTCGTCATGAATTTGAATTGAAAAAGTTTAAAGATAAAAAAGTGAGTACAAGTGAATTAAAAGGTCGGATTATTGGTTGTGGAGCAAAAAATATTATTCCTGATACAGATGAGATAATAACTTTCAAATGTAGTAGTTGTGATGCCGAAGTTGTTATTGACACTAGTGAAGCACTCCATGCCAGATGTCATTGGTGTCGTCATACACTAACCGTTAAAGAGCAAATTCCAAATGGCGCAGTACCAGATATGGTATTACCATTTAAAGTTAGTAAAAAAACCGCCCAAGAGCAGATTAGAAAATTTGTTAATAAAAGAAGTTTCTTTGCTCATCCAAGATTTAAAAATGAATTTTGTCCTGATAACGTTATCGGAGTTTACCTGCCATATATGGTAGTTGATATTAATGCTGACATTGCTTTAAGAGGTCAAGGAGAAAGATCCTTATTTAAATTCTTACCGTTCTTATTTAAACCACGCTTATATAATGTTGCCCGTGATTTTAACTTAGTTATTGATGGTTTAACTGTTGAAGCGAAATCGATTATGAGGCTAAAAAGTGGGTTAAATAAAAAGCAAAAAAGACAATTAAGTAGACAAGAAAGAAAACAGTTAAAAAATAATAATGTCATCAATGCAATCAAACCATTTGATACTAAAAATGCAGTCAAATGGAATGCTAACTATTTAAAAGGTTTTGTTTCTGAAAAAAGAGATACCGATATTGAAGAATTAACTAATTTAGTCAATATTCAGGCTAAAGATATTGCTAGGCATAATGCTAATCAAACCATAAAAAGATATAACCGTGGTGTGAGATGGGACCAAGAAGTTTTAAATGCGAAAGGTAAAAGGTGGAAAACAGCTTATTTACCAGTTTGGCTATATAGTTACCAATCAAGAAATAGACAACTTCATTATGTTGTTGTAAATGGTAGAAGTAAAAAAACTTCAGGTAATATCCCTCTTGATTTAACCAAATTACTAATTTATACCACAATTATTCAATTAATAGCTATTTTACTAGCAGGCGAAGTAATTGATCGCTTTCAAGACAATAGCATCTTAACGGGATTATTGTTAATGTTTTTATTATTATCAGGGTTTCTTTTTTTCAATATTGCATCTTTAATTTATCAAAACCTCTCTGCTAGGCATAAACATGAAGAAAATACACCAAGTAAGATCATTAATGTAACTGGAAGAGACTTATATATTAGAAAAGTTAAAGAAACTGGTTTATTTAGAATGGATCGGGCTAATAATTTAAGAATCAGTAATAAAGTATCTAATACTAATATGATTGTGAATCGGCTCAAATGGTTATTCATTATTGCTTGTATTATAGCTGTAATACTAGCCTTTATCTTTGGCGCCAATATTCCAATGTATTGATGACTAAAAACACCTAATAAGGTGTTTTTTTATTTGAGATGATTTTTCAATTGACAATCAATATGTAAACTAACTAGAAATGTGCGTATTTTTCATAAAAACTATTGCATATTGGGGCGCTTTATTATAAGATAATGGTAGTCAGTGGCACGTTGTGGCAGAAAGTGGGGGATTTTATGCTAATCGGTGAATTTCATCATAATATCGATGATAAGGGTCGACTTATCATTCCTAGTAAGTTTCGTTACGAACTAGGCGAAAAGCTGATAATCACTCGAGGACTTGATGGATGCTTATCTGTTTTCTCTCCCGAAGTTTACAAGGGTTATGCAAAAAAATTAGATAATCTATCATTTGCTAGCCGAAAATCACGTGCTTTCACAAGACACATGTTAGCCGCTGCTGAATGTGAATTCGACCGACAAGGACGAATAAACATTACCTCCCCATTGGTTAGTTACGCCGATTTAACGAAAGAATGCGTTATAGTCGGCGCAAACGACCGCCTTGAAATATGGTCGAAAGACAAATGGAATGAATATTTCAAGTCAAATGAAGACAACATTGAAGACATAGCTGAGGAGCTCTTCAATTCAGGAATCTATGAAACATTATAGTGTTCTGAAAAAAGAAACTATCGAAGGGTTAAAAATTAATCCTGATGGAATCTATGTAGATGCAACGCTAGGCTATGGCGGACATAGTGAAGAAATATTAAGGAAGATGAGAAGGGGTTCTCTATTCGCCTTTGACCAAGATGAAGAAGCAATTCATTTTAGTCAAGAAAGACTGACCAAGGTCAGTCCTAATTTTGAAATAATCTATGCTAATTTTGAGCATATTAAAGAAGCTTTAGAAGTGAGAAATATTTCTAAAGTTGATGGTATCACTTTTGATTTAGGACTATCTAGTCCTCAAATTGATGAGGCTAGCCGAGGCTTTAGCTTTATGCAAGATGCCAAATTAGATATGAGGATGGATCAAAACGCTAAGCGATCAGCTTATGAAGTTGTTAATCATTACTCATTAGAAAACCTAATTGATGTTTTCTTTACTTATGGTGAAGAAAAACAATCAAAATTGATTGCTAAAAGAATCTTGAAAGAAAGAGAAATAAAGCCGATTGAAACCACGTTAGAGTTAGTTGAGGTCATTAAAGCGGCTGTAGGGACTAAATACTTTGTAACTCAGCATCCAGAAAGACAAATTTTTCAAGCAATTAGAATTGAAGTTAATAACGAACTTAAGGTTTTAGAAAAAACTTTAGTTGATGCTATTGAATTACTAAATTTAGGTGGGCGTATATGTGTTATAACTTTCCACTCATTAGAAGATCGTATTGTTAAACAAATATTTAAAAAATTTAGTGAAATAAATCCTTTGGTTAAAGGTCTGCCGGTTATTCCTGATGAATATAAACCAATTTTAGAGTTAGTTAATCGAAAACCAATTTTACCAACAGAAGAAGAAATAAAGGAAAATAGTCGAAGCAAAAGTGCAAAGTTAAGAATTGCTGAAAGGATATGATTTAAATGGTCAAAAGAAAAAGAGTAAAATTTAGTAAAATGGATTACTTTATGGGTGGCATAGTAGCACTTCTTTTATTAGCATGGCCATTATTAATCGTTTATTCAAATGCAGCATTATCTCAATCAAATATTCAAGTTGAAAGAATGCGCCGAGATATAGCAAGACAGGAAGCAATTAACGAAGGACTATTGATGCAAATAAACGAATTAGCATCCTTGACAAATATTCAAGGAGTTGCAAGAGAGCACGGAATTAGTTATAATAATGATAATATAATAATAATTCAGTAATGGTGATGTTAAATGAATAATAAAAATAATTACATAAGATTAAGCAAATCGTTTTTAGTTGTAATTATTTTTTTATTTGTCATAATTGTTTATCGCATTGGCTATGTCGCAATGAGTCCTAAAGTTGATGGAATTGATTTAAGAGAATTTGCGGCTCAGATTACTTGGACTAGTAGACCGATTAGAGCCCAAAGAGGAACTATCTTTGATGCTAATGGTGATGCTTTAGCGCGTAATGCTAGAGGATATACGGTGATTGCTTTTTTAACTGAAGAAAGAGGTTATGACCGCTTAGGTCGCCCAAGGTTTGTTGTTGATCGTCGAGAAACAGCTCAAGCATTAAGTGAGATTTTAAATACGTCAGAAGAGTGGATTTATCAAAGGTTAGGTTTAACTGGTTATCAAGTAGAATTTGGACCAGGAGGCCGAAATCTTAGTGAATTAACGAGACGTCGTATTGAAGCTCTAGAACTACCTGGTATTGGTTTT
>Ga0123355_10002057_pt1 | contig 28431 bp, 15 predicted proteins | sample TergutEmb28metaG_3_FD_89872 | JGI IMG/M metagenome (GOLD analysis project Ga0123355, IMG submission 89872) | Embiratermes neotenicus P1 segment gut microbial communities from Petit-Saut dam, French Guiana - Emb289 P1 | ecosystem: Host-associated > Arthropoda: Insects > Digestive system > Gut ... | reverse complement strand
TGGGGAATGTAGCTGTTACATCTAACTCTGCATAAGGTACAATGGCGTTTACACCATTAAGCTGTGTCCACATGCGGATGGTGCCGGCTATAGATGGGACATTGTCGTTGTTGTTGTTGAAGACTTGCAAAGTAAAGACAGGTGGTAGTACGACGTTTACTATGGCTTCTGCGTATAAAGTGCCAAATGTAGCACGCACAATCAATGTGCCCTCAGGCTGATTGGGGGATATGACAAGTCGATTGGATATGGTTCCATCGCCCATCACCGTACCTTCAACACCACCGATAATTGTCCAATCTTCATTAAATACCGCAGCTACGCCCGGAATTACAAGTTGCAATAGTTGTGAATCGCCGGGGTTAAGGGTAATAACGGCCGGGTCGATGGCTATCGGACGCGGATTAGCATCTCTACGGAAGTTGTAGAAAAGCTGGTTGTTAACAGGCAGTCCACTCACAGTACCGCTCATTTCGCCAGTAAAGCGGATTCTGGAACCAAGCCCCTCTAGCATAGCCTGTGGCGCAGGTTCTGCCAACATCAATCTGGTTATGCGGCCAACGCTTTCAGAGCCTTCCTGCACAAGGGCGATGCTTTCTGTACCTAATACGATGGTGTAATTTTCAACGTTTCCGGCCACTGCATCATTCACAGGCTCTTGCCATCTAATCCATACGGTGCGGTCGCAGTCCGCATCAATCCAAACTTCCTGCATCTTGATGTCCCAACGCTCGGGCACAACGGCATGGCTAAAGTGCCTTGTGGCCAATGGGCCAATTGGGGCGGGTCTAAGCTGCATTACGCGCCAAATAGCACTAAATTCCGGCATGATGTTGTATTCGCCCAGCACCAGCAGTGTGCCGTTGCCCGGAGGCATATTGTCCTCAACAGTAAGCACATGGCCGGATGCTTTGTTAACCAGCTGACTGTAGCGGCCTTGGAAGCTTACCAAAGACCAAAGTTGGTTGGGGTCTTCCAGATCGCGTATAACGGTGCGCACGGGGCCGCCGATTACGTTTTCTTCCGGTATCATACCAAGGGCTCTGCCTCTTCTTGGGTCATTTGTATTATCCGGAGCATATGGGTGGTTGTGCAAGCCCCAGGTACCAAGAGGATATTGGCCATCACCAAACAGAGTGCTAAAGCCCGCGCCGCCGGAGCCTTGGCCCGGAGACTGTCCGTGGATGGTCTTGGCGGAGAAATGGAAATATGTGTTGCCATCAATTACCACAGGGGTGACAACCCAGCTAAGGGTGTCAAAGCCGTGGTTTACGCTGTGATGGTCATAAGACCACCAGTTATTTACCTGGTTGCCGTGCGGCGGGAATGTGCCATCGGGATTGGTTGTCCATGTACCGGGGCTGACGATATCGCTGTTCATAAAGTGAAGTATGGAGAAGTATTGGCCAACATACGGCGGTGTCATTTGGATAACACTTGCAGGGGTACCCGGCGGGAATACGCCAGGATTGGCAACACCCTGTCCGAAGGTGTAATTTCTTAAAGAGAAGTCGTCACCCGCACCCCGGATAGGCACAAATCTAAATGGTGCCGGGTTGCTGAAGGTGCTTGGGTTTGGTGGATTCCAGCCACGCATTGGCGGCAGGGTTTGTGGATAATATATGCGGGACATAATTTCAAAGGCCTGTGGAAGATAAGCCTGCAAGGAAGCTCTGCCTGTTGGTGCCGCGTTGTTTTGGCCGCGGCTGTAAAACCATATTTCGGACAAAGATGCAAACATTTCGCCTCTGTTAAGGCGTAGGTTGGCAAAGCCCACGTTGCCCACCTGGGCACCAAGGAACCAGCCCTGCTCAATAATTTGCATGTACAGGTCAATCAAGTCTTCGTTAAGTATGCGCAGTTCATCACCATATACCGGGTGATGGCCAAGCCACAAAAAGCCCATAAGGTCTATGGCGTGGGCCACTTCGTGTACGATGGTGTTTACACTGGCAATGCCGGTGCCGCCCGCGCTGATGGCATTAACAGGTTGGGCCAGACCCGCGCCGTAACCACCCGCTATGGATGTAGGCAGATATTGCAGTCTGCCGCGATGTTCGGGCAGTAGCCACACGTTTTCGCCTTGGCCGCTTATGCCTGTATAAAAGCCTCTGCGCACAAGCTCGTCGGTAATGGTGCCGCTAAAATTCTTTTGGTCGCCTTGCAGCATTTCGTTAAGTATAACATTGTGGTTGTACACATTGCTTATGGCCCGGGCCACTCTTCCGCTTTGACGGATGATAGGACCATGGTCGGACGGGCCAATAAATTGATAGTAAGGCACATACAAAACATCGTAAACTATTGTGCTGTCCACCGCCACGCCGCCTTGGGTGGTAAGTGTGTCAGCAAATTGTATTTGTATGTCAAAATCTGCAAAAGCGCCGCCTACATTTTGGAATTCCCCGGGGAATCTTTCGGCATTTCTACCGGCAAGTCTATATTGCCACATGCCAACAGGGGCTTGCTCCACGCCACCAAGGGTTTCTACGGCACATACCCATTCAAATAGATCATGATAATCATATGCAACATCATAATGTTGCAGCCATTGGAAGCCGGGGTTAGCATAATTAAGCCGCCATCCTATGTAAAGATTCTCCCAGCCCGCAAGACGTAGGTTTGTTACGGTGTGGCCCCATTGGTTTGCGGCACTGCCCGCAAAGTGGCGTATATCGCTTATGCCCACAGGTTGGCCGTCAATGGTTATGATAAAGCTTTCCCGGTCTCTTAAAGGAGATGTGGCGCTGTTGTACATGCGGTTTCTCCATGTAATTTCAAGCCAGCCCATCTCCAACAGGCGTACATTTGCAACGTCTCCGGAGCTTATGGTAAAGTCAAAAGCCGGCAACACCGGCCCAAAAGCCGCGCTGTACATAGCTGTACCCAGCATATATGTGCCGTCCGGGGTAACTCTTACTCTTACCCAATTGCCTTCGTCCGCATCAACAAGTGCATAATTACGGCCTGTTGCTCCCGCAATTACTGTCCATGGACCGGTGGCGGTTGTGCCGCGATACCATTGTATATTCATTGGTGTATCGCGCAAAGGATTACCAGCAACATCAAATGTCAGCGTGCCAAGACCCAAAGTATTGCCCACATTTGGGAAACCATCTAGCATTTGAATTTCGCCAACACCTGTAAGGGTGGCAGGTACATCATGCTCCACATTAACTATAAACCAACGGTTGGCGTCATTCCATTCGCCAGGATTTGCAATGTGATCCCAAGCTGTAGCAGGGGTGCCTGGCATATTTGTGCCGGCGGCAGCTGCCGCAATAGGTCTCAGTGTTCTTGGTGCATGGGTGGTTGCTTCGTTGTTAAAATAAACAAGGGCACGATAACCGTTTGGCAGACGGATAATACGCCACAGCATTTGGTTGTCCACGGCAGCAGGGGTATTGTCATGGTCGGCCCAAAAATTCCAGTTGCCCGCCAAGTCTGTACGCCATACTCTGCCATCAAGAATGGACTGTATGCCATAACCCACCTGGTTGCCAATGTTGTGTACTATTGCAAATTCCGCACGCGGGTTAATGCTTGCAGGGAACTTGCCATCAGGCCCCAAAGGCATAGAGGTGGTATCAGGGAACGAGCGCAGCCAACCTGCGCCGCCGGATATAAAGGTGCCAAGCTCGCCATCACGCACCGCAGCTACAGGGTGGTGTGATGTGGCAACAATGCTAAACCTTGTGCCCTCAGCAAAAGCATAACGCCTTACAGGCACAGGTATGGTGGTTGCTTGACCCTCAATGGTAATGATAAGGGTTCTTGTCACAACATCAAGGTCTTGGTCGGCAATAAAGTCAGCTCTGTAGTTAAGGTCTCTGCCGTCTGCCCAAGTTATCATGGCAGGGGTGATGTTGGTATAGGTGAAAGTATCTGTGCCCACTTGAATTTCAATACCTCTAAGGTCAAGCATGTCAAAAACAGCATAGTCCATAAAGGATGGCGGGCTTACAAGGGTGGCGGTGGCGGTAACAGCATAAGCTTCAACTTCTGCCAAAGCCTCGGCGTCCTCCGCATCATAATCATAAGCACTTTCAGTCACAGCAGCTTCGGCAGGTCCGTCCATTTGGGTTTCGTTTGCAAAGGCAAATATACTTGCGGATAACACCAGTGCAAACACCAGGACAGAAGCCATCAAAGCCCATAAATGCTTTCTTGTACGGCTCATATAATTTTCTCCTCCTCTGTCAAATCGTTGTGCCAATATGTCTATACAATATCGGCATATGTAAATATCACTTTAAAAACTCTACCAAATCGTGGCGCACACCTCTTTTGCCTCCTTTCCAACTACGTCGCGCCTGCTGGTTTTTTAAGAATTTTATTGGCACTTAATTCCATCAAACATCTCACAAACAAGTATAGAACATTCCTCATGCACTGTCAATAGTCCGGACATAAAAAAGGAGCGATTACAATCGCTCCTTTTGCCATCAAATAGGCTTCAATCATATTCTATTTATTTCATAACAGCCTCTATATCCTCGATGGTAAATGGTATGTCCTTCGACAAATTCTCGCAGCCATCCTCCGTCACCAGGCAATTGTCTTCAAGCCTAAACCCAATGCCCCAATCTTCCACATAAATACCTATATCCACGCAGAAAATCATACCCGGTGCCAACGACGTATCCATTGCAATCTCCACCACATCATGCACATCAAAACCAATGTGATGCGCGCCGCCATGCCACATATATTTGCCAATGTCGTCCCATGTCTTGCACAGGCCCATGTCACGCATATGCTCGTAATTTACGCGCTTTATTATGGCGTCCACGTCGCCCATGGGCATACCCGGCTTGATGATATCAAACATATGCTTGGATGTTTCCACAGCACATTGATACAGCGCGCGTTGGCGGTCATTAAACCGGCCGTTTACAGGCCAGCCGCGGGACACATCCGTCACCATATGGTTGTAATTAACACCCACATCATTCAAAATCATGTCGCCGTCTTGTGCTATGCTGTCATGTCCGTGATAATGTATGCAAAAATTATTAACACCCGTGGCAATTATAGGAATAGACCCAGGCAGCGCCGCACCGTTTTTCATAATGGCATACATATATTCCGCCCTAAGGTCAAGCTCCGTCATACCCGGTTTTGCCGCACGCATCATGGCCACTATGCCCGCACCCGTAATTTCCTCCGCCTTACGCATGGCCACGATTTCACACGGCTTTTTAATAACACGCAATGCCTTTACATGTGGCATAAGGTCTTTTATGATAATATGTGGAAAGCGGTCGCGTATGTACTTGGCAAGCTGATATGCCGGGCTGTCCGGCTCATCGGCACTAAATTTAACCAGCGGCAAATATACCGTGCTGTATCCACCGGACATAAGGGCTTGGTCAAGTTGCTTTTTAAAATCTTGCAGATACTTCACGTCCTGCGCGCCCGATATCTCTGTTGCCTCATCAGCCTTTACACGCTGGCCGTTCCATTTTTCCCACCTTAAATCCGGCGCAGGAATAAACAATGTCTCCTTCATTTCCGCGCCCTTACCGCCATAACCCAAAAGCACAGCCTCGCTTTGGTCTATGCCCGTAAGGTACATAAAATTCCGGTCGGCAAAGAACTGGTAATATTGGTCGTTGGTCTGCCTTATCAACACCCCGCTAAACACAACTGCCAGGGCGTCCTCCTTCAGGCGGGCATAAAGCGCCTGTCTGTTTCCAGCATAAAATGACTTGTCCATAATACTCTCCTTTTTCTATTCAGATTTTAAAATATCTATTTGCGCCTTGTTTCTTTTTCTTTATAGGGGCTGCGCCAAATCTTGACCTTCATACATTAATTTCCAGTCGGGGCTACCAAACAGCTTGCCTTCCATTATTTGCTTTTGCAAGTTGTGTTTGGCTAGGATTTAACATGTTCCCGAGCAACCCTTCCTTCTTCCTGTAACGACAACAAGTTAACAATATGGATATAGCTGTGGCGCTTTACGCCCGCACGTTATGCAAATAAAATCCTGTTTTTCTCTGGTTGCTCGCCCCAAATTCCTCCACTTAGCACTGTTGCGCCCCCAGTAATGCCGTAAATTTACACCATGCAAGGCATTAGGAATAGGATGCTGTGTTAGTATCTCCGGCATCAAGCGCATTGTCATGCTCATGACCCGTCCCTTTCATATGCACGAACCCGACCGCATTTAGTTACAGAGCGGCCACATAGGGCCGCTCACTTTGCAACATAATTAAACAGGCTGCTCCGTCCTATCAATAATCTCGTCCTGCAACGCCTTGCTCAAATTTCTAAAGTGGTCAGAATATCCCGCCACACGCACAATCAAATCTTTATACTCCTCCGGATTTTGCTGTGCGGCAATAAGCGTGGCTCTATCCACCACATTAAACTGCACGTGGTGTCCATCCATGGCAAAATAAGCGCGAACCAAGCCGGCCATGGCGTCCAAGCCCTTTTCTCCCGCAACGGTTGGCGGGGTAAACTTTAGGTTAAGCAAAGTGCCGCCGGTGCGCAGATGGTCCATCTTTGCCGCAGAAAGCATAGCCGCTGTCGGGCCATTTATATCCGCCCCTTGCGTGGGCGAAATACCCTCGGACACAGGCTTGCCGGCGCGGCGTCCGTTTGCACTGGCACCGCACACCTCGCCAAAGTATACATGGCAGGTGGTGGGCAGCATATTTATGCGATATGTGCCGCCGCGGGCATTTGGTCGGTCGGTTACATAATCATGAAAGGCCAAAAACACCTCATACATCAAATCATCGGCGTAATCATCATCATTACCATATTTCGGCGGTTCGTTAAGCAATTCCTCGCGCAAGTCTTCGCGGCCCTCAAAATCAGCATCCAACACAGCCATCAATTCTTCCATGGCTATGTCTTTTTTATCAAACACCAGGTGCTTTATGGCCGCCAAAGAATCCGACACCGTGCCAATGCCCACGCCTTGTATATAGCTGGTATTATACCTTGCGCCTCCGGCGTTATAGTCCATACCATTGGTTATGCAGTCGTGGGTAACAACCGACAGGAAAGGCACAGGCATATACCGCGCATACAAGGACTCTATCACATTAGAACCCTTTATTTTAATATCCGCAAAGTGGGCTATCTGCTTTTTATACGCTGCCATAAGCTGCGGCCAATCAGCAAAATCTTTGGCATAGCCCAACTTTAGGCCAAGCTGCTTGCCGGAAACTTTATCAAATCCATTGTTAAATGTAAGCTCCAGTATTTTAGGCAGGTTAAAGTAGCCCGTAAGTATATACGCCTCCGACCCAAATGCCCCGGTCTCTACACAACCACTGGCACCGCCGCGGCGGGCGTCGTCTATGGTTTTGCCGGCGTTTAACAGCTCTTGCACAATGGCATCAGTGTTGTAAAATGCCGGCTGACCCCAACCCTTGCGAGATACTTCCAAGGCCCGCTTTACAAAGTGTGGCGGCGTTTTTTTAGAAATTTGTACGTTAGAGCTTGGTTGCAGCAATCTCATGCTGTCCATGCAGTCAAGTATCAAAAAGCTTACGGGATTAACACCATCAGAACCATCGGGTTTTATGCCCCCGGTGTTAATATTTGCAAAATCCGTATATGTGCTGCTTTCTTTTAGCGTCACACCAACCTTTGGTGGTGCCGGCTGGTTGTTAAATTTTACCCATAGGCACTGCAAAAGCTCCAAAGCCTTGGGGTCGTCCAAAATACCATCATCAGTGTCTTTCTCATAAAACGGCAGCAAATGCTGGTCCAGCCGCCCGGGACTGTACGCATCCCAAGGATTAAGCTCCGTGGTCACACAAATATGCACAAACCAATACATCTGAATGGCCTGCCAATAGGTTTGCGGGCGATGAGCCGGTACAACGGTGCAATTTTCCGCAATCTGGCGCAACTCCGCCGCCCTTACCGGATCTTTTTCTGCATCAGCCATTTTGTGGGCATATGCTGCATAACGCTCACCCAAGGTAATTATCGCATCACAGGCAATATCCATGGCGCGCAATTGCTCCATCTTAGCCTGGGCGTCAAGGTCGGCAGCATAATCCAGCACCGCCATAGCATCCGCTATACGCTTCTTAAAGTCCAAAAAGCCGTTTTGGTAAATAATTTCCGATCCAACGGTATGTCCCGGGCCGCGCTGTTCCAAAAACTCCGTAAACAACCCCGCGGCGTAACAATCTTTCCATTCCGGGCTTACAGCCTCCATAATTTTCTTGCGCATGCACCGCTTTTCCCAAAATGGCTGTATGCGCTCTTCCTGCACGGCAAAGTCACCGGCGTCAACTTTAAAAGATATCAGTTCTCTGACGTCCATTACGCGCATATCTTCTATGCTGTGGCAAATAAGCTCCGGAAAAGTCGGGGCGGTTTGCGGCCCGTCACCCTTTTCGCCTACAATAAGCTCTCCAGGATTTATACACAGCTCTTTATGCTTCATTACATTTAAAAGGGCGTAGGCCCGCAATTCCGGTAAAGAAACCTGGCCTTCATATTCTTCATAGGCTTGGGTCACAAGCAACGCCCGCTCCAGGCTTAGCCTTGGTATTGTGCTCTCGCTTTGTGTTCTCAGGGCTTCTACCCTTGGTGACATAGTAATTTGTGTCATCACTACTCCTCCTTCATAAACTGTCAGTTTTATTTTACCCACCAATCTCCGCCTCAAAGCCCGCCCGCTTCCAATCCATGGCAATTTTCGCCATTGCTTCGGTGCCGGGTGTGTAAAAATCCACATGCCGGGGAGATTTATCTATTTTATCCCATTTGTCCTTACCCATGGTGTGATACGGCAACAAAGAAATCTTGCGCCCAGGGGCAGCTTTTTTGGCCAAATCAATAATGGCCGTCATTTCCTCGCCGTCATTATACCCGCCAATAACGGGTATACGCAACCACACTTGGGCAGTGTGTTGGGCTAATTTTCCTAAATTGTCAATTATGCGCACATTGCTTCGGCCTGTGTATTCCACATGTAGCTCTTCCGTTGCCGCCTTTATGTCATACAAAAACAGGTCAACATAAGGCAAAACCGCGGCAAAATTATCCCAGGGCACATCACCACATGTGTCGCAGGCAATATGGGCACCGCTTTGCTTTAATATCCGCAAAAACTCGGTCATATACCCCATATCCTGGGCCAAAGGCTCCCCGCCGGACAAAGTTACGCCGCCCTGCTCTCCAAAAAATATCTGGTCGCGCATAACCAGCTTCGCAAGCTGGCGGGGGGTGTAGTTAAAAACCTCCCCTTCGGCCTTAAAGCTCTGCGTCTCCGGATTGTGGCACCAGGAGCACGCCAAGGGGCATCCTTTAAAAAACACCGTGGTGCGTATGCCGCCCCCGTTGTGTATTGCATATCTTTGAATATTCGTGATTAATACGCTCATATTTTTATTATACCTCAAAACATATTGGAATGCAAGGATTTTTTTATCAATCCTCATGTATGTTATTAATTATATCACAGCCATGCCCTAATCATCAAGAATCATTTCCCTATTTTCAACAAAGCGCCCATGCTTGTCCGGCGTGGGCGCTTTGTTTTTGCTTATAATTCACATGTTAATATGCTATTTGGCTTGCTCCCGCTCCTGTTGCCGCTGCAGCGAATTTTTTATTCTGCGCTCCAACAGCGCCGGTCTTTCCACTTTAGGCGCATTGGGGTGCAGCAGCCACGTGGCCGCATAATGGGTATCGCTAACTTTAAACATAGGCGGATGCATTTTTAAATCCATAGCAACAGCATTTGGGTTGCGCTCGGCAAAAGCATCGCCTTCCGGTGGATACAGCATATTCGGCGGCGTGCCTTGTATGGCCTCAAGCTCCTCACCCGCCACAATATCCATATCCGGCATGGATGACATAAGGCTCCATGTATAAGGATGTTGCGGATTGTAAAAAACCTCGTGTGCCGTGCCGTATTCCACAATTTTGCCGGCATACATAACAGCTATCCTATCCGCCACATGGGCCACAACCCCAAGGTCGTGGGTAATAAATATGGTGGATATGTTTCGTTCGCGGCGTATTTCCGAAATAAGCGCAAGCACCTGGGCTTGTATGGTAACATCCAGTGCTGTTGTCGGCTCGTCGCATATAAGTATCTTGGGGTCGGATGCCAGGGCTATAGCAATAACTATACGTTGGCGCATGCCGCCGGAAAATTGGAAAGGATACTGACTGTATCTTTTTTCCGGCATGGGTATACCAACCCTGCGCATAAGCTCTATGGCCCGCAACTTTGCCTCGACCTTAGACAATTTGTGCTGCATGGTAAATATCTCAGAAATCTGCTTGCCAATCCGCTTAATGGGGTTAAGTGACGAAAAAGGATCCTGGAAAATCATGGCAATTTCCTTACCTCTAAAGGCGTTCCATTCTTTGTCTTTAAGAGGAAGCAAATCAATGCTATCCGCGCCGGGGGGATTATAAATTGCGGTGCCGTTGCCAATTTCGGCCGTGGCCGCAAGCAAACCTATAAGAGACCTGGTAGAAACGGTTTTGCCCGAGCCGGACTCTCCCACAATAGCCAGGGTTTCGCCCTCAAACAGGTCAAAACTTATGCCGCGCACCGCCTGAACCTTGCCCGCATATGTGTTGAACGATATAGTCAAATCCTTAACTTCCAGTATTTTGTTAGCATTGCTCATTTATATATCACCTCAACATTCTATTTGCGCAGGGCAGGGTTAAACGCGTCCCGCAGGCCATTGCCAAGCAGGTTAAACGCAAGCATCAGCAAAACGATAACAATTCCCGGGAAAAGCATCATAAATGGGTATGTCAGAAGGTTTTCCTGTCCGTTTCTAAGCAAAACCCCAATGGATGGGTTTGGTGCTTCTATACCAAGGCCCAAATACGCCAAGAAAGCTTCTGTCATGATAACGGTAGGAACACTAAGTGCTACAAACGTAATGGTTGTGCCAATGGCGTTAGGCAAAATATGCCTAAACATTACCCGCTTGTCGCTGGCGCCCATGGTCCGCGATGCCAAAACATATTCGCGGTTTTTAAAACGATAAAACTGGATACGCACATTATTGGCCACGGGTATCCAACCGTTTATCAGGAAGATGATAATCAGCGTCTGCATTCCCGAGCCCAAAAGCATAATCAATATAAGACACAGCGGCAAAAACGGAATATTAACGATAACCTCCATTATACGCTGGGCAATCATATCAAATTTACCGCCATAATACCCCATGGCCGAACCCATAATCATACCAATGGCAAGGTTTATAAGCACCGCAGAAAAGCCCAAAATAAGCGAAACCCGCGTGCCTTGCCACAAACGGCTAAACAAACATCTTCCCAGCTGGTCCGTCCCAAAAAGGAAATACATATCCGTAGGGTCAGGAGTCAGGCCTTGTTCTATATTAGCTGCGTGCTGGACGGCCGCGTGAGCATATGCGTCAATCCTGATACGAAGCATAGGCACAGGACCCCTGGAGGTCACAACTTCAAATTCTTCAACCACCCTAATCAGCACAGGTTCCCAGTTTGGCAGATTCGCCGCTTGAATCTCCCTGACGGTGCTACCGTCAAAGATACCCAGGTGTTCAAATCCGGGCCATCTGGGGGGTAGCCTGCCAAGGTCCCATCGTTGCTCAAAAGCGGTAAAGCCACTTAGATAAGGCCCCACGATGCCCATGAGCACAATGATCGCAATAATAGCAGCAGAAACAACCGTGATGGGACTGCGCAAAAACCGACGCCAAACGTCCTTGGCATATGACACAGATTCGCCTTTAAACTCCACGTCAAGTATTTTTTCTTCCCTTGGGAGAAGTTCAAAGTCCTCCCTGGACAAATTCAAAAACTCGCTGTCCAAGGGAATGTTGTTTTCAAGCAAAACAGATTTATTGTCCATCTTTTTTGCCTCCCATCCTAATACGCGGGTCAACGATGCCTAACGTTAAGTCAAAGGCGATGCTCGCCAACAGCGAAATTGCCACGTAAAAATACAATATCGCCAAAGTTAGCTGGATATCATTGACTTGCATAGATGTAATTATAACCCTTGATATGCCCGGGATGTTAAATATTACCTCCACAACAAGAGAACCCCACAATATACCAATAAACAAGAACATAAACGTACCAACCATAGGCACGCTGGCATTGCGGAAAGCGTGATGGATGATGGCCTGTTTGTAACTTTGGCCTTTGGCCCTAGCAAGAAGCATATAATCACTGGTTATAGCCTCTGTCAGCTCCGCCCGCATAACCCTCGCCATATGGGCAATGGGCCCAAAGCTTACAGCCAAAATAGGTAATATCATGGAATGGAGCCTGGTCCAGTTTAGGGTTTCCTCCGGAGCCAGCAAAATCGGGAACCATCCCAACCTAAAGGCGATAAAGTATTGAAGCAAAGCCGCAATTACAAAGCCCGGGGCAGCAATGAAAAGCACAACAAATGTAGACGCAGTATGGTCATATATGCTGTCTTTTGTCAAAGCCGTGGTCACACCAAAAAACACACCCACAGGCAATATGAAGAATATGGAAATAAAATTAAGTTGCATTGTAACAGGCAGATGGGTAGCCATTACGTCAACAACAGGTACGTTGTTACGCACAACCAACGAAATGCCAAAGTCAAACTGTAAATAATTTATTATCATGCGGTAAAATTGAACCGGCAGGGGTTGATCCCAGCCAAACCGCTCCATAATAGTATCAACTGTATGTTGGGTTACGGCAGAAGTCCAGCCGGCGGCCGCTTCTCCTCCCTGGGGCGGACCTAAATCCACCAGGTGCTGCATAAGGTCAATGGGCAGCATGTTAATAAGAATAAATATTACCAACATCGCAACGAAAAAGGTAATAATTGCCGCCAAAAGCCTCTGTAGTGTATATTTTAACATATATCACACCGCTTTCATTATCAATCCCAAACACAGGGAAAAGCCCTTGATGTAGGACACTTCACTGCGCTTGGGGTGTCAGATTTTGTAAATGACAAAAGCGTTTGTACTATTCCAAGTTAAAGAGATTTAGTATGGAGCTTGGAAGTTGCCCTCCAAGCTCCATATCATAGCAATTTGCCATAGCAAGATTGCTATATCAATCTCAAATTCTCAAATTGCAAAAGCTAATGAATTACTGCCCCATCATTTCGGCATATAATGCATCGTCCCAGACAAACTGGAATGGAGCAAGTCTAAGCCCATAATGGCCGTTAGGAATAATAGATTGCAGCCATGGTTGTACTCTCATACGGTCTGCATGGTTGTACATAGGTATAAAGCTGTGGTCATTCAAGATGACGGTCTCAAGCTCAACGCCAAGGCTGTTGCGGAGATTACGATGTGCTACGGTATGACGGTTTGCGTCATCAAAAATATCAATCAATCTGTCGTGCTCAATTTGAGCTTCTTCTGTAAGGATCATATACTGGGTATCCCAAGAATGTCTATGGCCAGTTGCAACCCAGTTTGTGTTACGGGCTGGCTCATCAGCAATGCCCATCCACACTCTGCGGTCGGCAACTATGTCATAATCCAACGCATGGCGCTGCAGATGCTGCTCAAGAGCAACAAGGGTAGGTACAGCACGAAGGGTGACAGAGAAGCGGTCGGCACCAAAAAGGCTTTGCCAAGCTTCTTGTATAGCTTCTGCCCACATTTGCTGGGCTTCACCGGCGTCAGAATAAATCAATTCCATAACAATAGGAACGCTGCCGTTAGCTTCCCAAGCACGGTTGAAATACTCAAGAGCGCGTTCGGGTTCAAAGCCGTTTTGTGTAAGAGGGTGGCCGTTTACAGTAACAGCACGACCATATTCGCTATCTCTCCAGTTAAGCCATACGCCTGACTCAAGGAAATCTGCCTGGCGATATCTGGCACTTGCAGGAGCCAAGAAAGATTGCGGCAAGGCAGTTGGGAAGGCCATACCAACAATTCTTTCTCTGTCAAGAGACCAGTACATGGCCGCTCTAAAGTCTAAGTCTTGGAGAATTGGATGGACTTCACTTAAAGAATTAAGGAAAATGCCGTATACAAAGCCGTTTGCAACAAAGTACAGACCTGGATACTCGTCAAATCTGCTGGCATTGGCAATAGCCTGATCCATTTCGCCGGTTTCAAAAAGCATAGTTTGGGTTGCTTCATCAGGAGCAATGGTCCAAGTAATGCGGTCAGCGGTAATCCATTCGTTCATAGGGCCGATATAGCCTGGGCGACGCTCGAAGGTAAAGGTTTGGTCAGTTATGTATTGAACAGCTTGGTGTGTGCCAGTAGGGCTGATGTATGGATACCATGGCTCACGACCCCAAGAGGTTGACAGACCATCTTCTTCAAGGTTGCGCATCCAAAGTTCAGGATGGATAGGGGCATTGCCGCCGCCTGCAAATCCTTCCGCAACGCTTACCGCGCCAAATTGTGGTCTAAATTGTGGGTAGTAACGAAGTTCAAAGGTATAGTCGTCAATAATTCTGAAGCCAGGCTCCATAAATTCAGTAACGTATTCATCTGCTTCTTCATCAAAGAATTCACGATAATAACCATTTATTACCGCATCCCAACCATGTTGGCCCATGTACCAACCAGGCAAACCATGGATTGAGTTTTGGCCAGAGTTACGGTTTTGAAGCAATGGGTCATTTTGCCACATAATGGCAAATTCAAAAGAATGGGCATTGATCGGTGTGCCGTCGTCAAAAGTCCAGCCCGGCTCAACAAACAGGCGCCATACAAGACCTTCATCGTCCATTTGCTGTGGATAGTCAGCAGCCATTTCTTTAATAAAGATTGGCCATTCCAAATCCGGGCAAACTACTCTGTAAAACAGGTTGGAGAGCAACAGACGCACTGTTTCGTGCTCGTTACCAATTACCATTGGGTTAAAGATAATGGTGTGTTGCAATGGGAAAGCCAGTCTAAGATGTCTCTCAAGTCTTTCCACGTCAACTGGATCTGGATCAACTGGATCTGGATCAACTGGATCTGGTTCCACGGGTGTTTCTACTCCTGTGTCCGTCTCTTGATCTGCTGGGTCATCCCCATTACCGCCACAAGCGGCAAAGGCAAAAATTGACACAAGCAAAAGTGCCAAAATTGCGAAAAGATATTTCTTCATCTTGCAATTCCTCCTTGATTTTTATTTAAATTTTTTACTTCACTGAAATACGTTTTTGTCTATGTTGCCGTGCTTCTCTTCAAAAGCACCTCCCTCCATAATCAATGGTTTTATCCAAAACAAAACATAGTTTTGTTCTAGGCTTAGGCAAATTGTATCAAACTAGCAAAATCATGCAGCAAACTATGCCTGTCTTGCGGGCTTAATTTCAATATTTTCTCAAAGGTCTCCATGCTCACGCGGCCCACAGAAAATAGCAGCTCTGTATATTCGCGGGAATCCCAGCCATATTGCCGCTCCCAGTCACAAATCTTTTTCATGCCATAGTAATATCCGGTAAAATATCCCGTGCCATTTTCGTGCGCCTGCACCTGGGCACGGGCTGTTTTTCTGTCAAATCCCATTTCTTTTTCATAAAGATCGCAGGCTTCGCCAATTGTTTTGCCAAAATAATGCAACCACAGGTCAACCTTTATGCGCGTGGACGTGTGATGGCGGCGGTGGGCCACCATCAGCGGGTAAAAAGGATCCTCCGCAAAAACAAATTCAAACTCCCGTTCTGTGCGTATGCAAGTCCCTTCGCTAATGGGTATGTGTTTTGCCCCACGCTTCATGGTTTCCGGTATGGGGTCAATTGCCGTCCGCAAAAACTGCACATGGTGGCCTGGATATGCCTCATGCAAGGCATTAATTTTTATCCAGCCGTCGGTTATTGCCGTATAATTAAAATTATTCAAAAACATCGTGTTGTACAGGGGGTATTTTGATGGATAGTCACCGGAATATCCGCCCCAAGGGTAAGAATCTTTTAGCTGCTCCGGTATGGGCACACATTCGCAAATTTCATCCTCCGGCAGCCACACATATTGGTGGGCCGCGGCTCGCGCTCGCTTCAAGTAAACATCCACACGCCTAAACATTTCCTCCGGCGAATCACATGGACCTGCATACTTAAACAATATGTCGCTTACTTCCGCCGTAGACTTTACCGGCCCCTTCAATTTATTGGCCAATGCCAAAGATTCTGCCCGAGTTTTCTCGTTTTCTTCTTCGTACCAGCTTAAAAGCTCATCCAAATTCACACCAATATTGCTTTTCAGCGTTTCTCTATATTCCTCACGGGTTATGGGTATGGTTTCATCATCGGCCCTGGCCAACCCTTTGGGCGCCCCGCCTTTTTCTTCCATAACATTGCCCGTGTGGGCTATGTGCGCATCCATATCCTTAATAAAGCCATCCAAAGCAACCGAAATTTCTTCAATTTGCGCCGTTGGCAGGCTCTTAAAAAAGTCACCCAGCTTTGGCTTAATATACCCTGCCGCCGATGCCGTATGTTTAAGTCCCGCCAGGGCACGGCTTAATTTGCCCGCATCCAACCCGGCAAGTGACGGTAAAACCCCGTCTTGCCACAGCTCGGTTGCCCCTTCCATTGTCGCCGTCAAAACCTCGGCGCGCAACACATCCGGCCGGGTGTCTCTGTCGCAAATACTGCGCAACCGCCAGCCCAATCCATAAAAGATGCCGCCGGGGTTTGCAAAGCAATTGTTAATATGTGCTTGTGTTGCCTCTATGTAATCCATAAAATGCCCGGCCAGTATGTCATATACCGGATCGGTTGTATCCAGACCATTCACGCGGCGCACCAATGCGTCCATTTCCGCTTGAACAATCCCCCGGTTAGCCTCCGTCGGGACAAATGCAGTCTTTTCGTATTTACCGGAACCGTATATTTTCTGGGCAAACTCCGCAATATCTTTGTCCAAAACACGGAACATCCGGACGTCTCTGGGGTCTCTCATACAATATCAGCCTCCTACATGCGGTCATGCGCCTAAAACGGCTTCGTCTTTAAATTGTAACACAAATGTCTTCCTATTGCAACACTTTTTTGTTAAATGCCATCAATCAGCATGATCAACGGCAAAATAAGGCGAAGCACATTGCCACACCTTATTTCCAAAAATTATATTTTTATTTTACATATTTTCCTAATTCAGATTCAGAAAGATAAACAAAATGCTCGCCGCCCAAATCATGCATTACAGGCTCATCGTTGGTATAGTCATGCACGCTTGGGTCATATGTAACATATCCTCTGCCTTTTTCGTATGCAGGGTCGGGTATGGGTATGGCAGACAGCAATGCCCGGGTATAGGGATGCACAGGATTCGCATAAAGTGTAGCCGGATATCCTGATTCCACAATTTTGCCATTATACATAACAGCCACATAATCCGAAAAATATTTAACCACAGACAAATCGTGAGCAATAAACAAAATGGTAAGGCCAAGCTGCTTTTTAAGACCGTTCAGCAAATTAAGCACCTGGGCTTGTATAGATACGTCCAGGGCAGATATAGGCTCATCGGCTATTATCAAACTGGGGTTGGATATAAGTACACGGGCAATGCCAATGCGCTGACGCTGGCCGCCGGAAAATTCGTGAGGATAGCGGGTAATATGGTCTTCTTGCAGACCCACCAGGCGAATAATATCCACAACCCGCTGTGTCAGCTCCGCGTCATTTTTAACCAGCTTGTTTATTACCAAACCCTCGCCAATTATCTCTTTTACGGTCATACGCGGGTTAAGTGACGATATAGGATCCTGAAAAACCATCTGTATCCCTTGGGTAACTTTCAGTCTTTCTTCTTTAGATAACTTGCCCGAAATAAGGTCGCCGTTAAAATAAACTTCGCCGTCCGTTGGTTTGTACAGGCGTATTATGGTGCGGCCCGTGGTGGTTTTGCCACAACCGGACTCGCCCACCAAACCAAAAGTTTGGCCGCGCTTAATAGAAAAATCGATGCCGTCCACGGCTTTTACCACTGTTTTGGTTTTGCCAAAACCGCTGGTAAAATGCTGCTTCAAACCTCGAACATCCAGTACTGTTGCATGTTCCGACATTATAAGTCACCCCTCATTATTGATGGCTGCAAACAAACTTATCTTTCATTCTAACACAAAAAACGATAAATCACAACAAAAAAATTTGGTAATATTGCCGGTAGCTCAAAACCCCTGCCAAAACCCTATAAGCCAGGATGCCCAAGGGCCAGCAAATATGATATCACCAAAAACGGCAAACCAACAATAAAATATTTCTTCACGCTTCGCCGGTTTTTATCTTTTTCCATATTGTATTCCGCATAAGACACCGGTTTCGCGCTATAATCAGCATCACCCGTGCGCCTAAACTCCCGTCTGTACCTCATATATCCCACAGACCTAAAAAGTCCAATGTTTTTAACAATAACCGACAGGCCGATAACAACATAAACAGCACCCACACCAAAGGCAAAATTGGATGCATTATAAAAAAACATCCCGGTCCTATAGCTGGTTGCGGCAATAATCGCCGCCAATGCCATGGCCATCATAAATATTCCAAAATCATTCTTGCCAAATATTTTTTCAAACAACACTTAGTCGCTCCCTTATCGCAGCAAAATACAATAACCCGGGGGTTGCGTACAAAACCCAAAACCCCCGGATTCATCATATATTATTTATACTTGGGCATCCAGTCTCCATGCACTTCTATCAATTCGTCCACCATAGAGCGTATGTCATCAAGAGAGAGCTCTGCCGCTGTATGCGGGTCAAGCATAGCCGCATGATAAATATGCTCTTTTTTCAGCGTAACCGCCGCTTCTATTGTAACAAGATGCACGTTTACATGGGTCATGTTCATTGCCGCCAGCTGCACCGGCAAATGCCCCACATATGTACCATGCACACCGGCATTGTCCACCATACACGGCACTTCTATACACGCTTCGCGAGGTAAATTCTCAATAAGGCCGCCATAATTCATCACATTGCCGCCAATTTTATATGGCACGCCTGTGGTCATGGCTTCCATTATACGAGAGGCATATTCGCTGGAACGCTTGTGTGGTAAAGAGCTTTCTGCCGCTAACCCCTCATATTTCTCCGCCCACTTGGCCGCCTGGCTAACACAGCGGCGAGGATATTCGTCCAATGGGATGTTAAACCGCTCTATCAGCTCCGGATAGCGGTGTTTGATATAAAACGGGTTGTATTCGGCATTATGCTCACTGGACTCTGTGCAATAATACCCCAGCTTGTCGATATAATCATAACGCACCATATCCCAATGCTTTTCGCCCGCGTTTTTGGCGGCGGCGCGCTTTCTAATTTCCGGATACAAATCCACACCGGCTTTGTCTTTAATATCAAGCAGCCAGCCCATGTGGTTTATGCCGGCAATAAGCTCTTTACGGCCTTCAATTTTATCTTCCAGGCCCAATGGCTTTAACAGATATTCCGAGCACACCTGCACACTGTGGCACAAGCCAACAGTCTTCACGCCGGTGTAGCGCAGCATATAGCCTGTCAAAATAGACATTGGGTTTGTATAATTTAAAAACCATGCGTTGGGGCACACTTCTTCCATATCTCTGGCAAAATCCGCCATAACAGGTATGGTGCGCAAGCCGCGCATTATGCCGCCAATACCCAATGTGTCCGCAATGGTCTGGCGCAAGCCATATTTTTTGGGTATCTCAAAGTCGGTAATGGTACATGGGTCATACATACCAACCTGTATGGCATTTATCACAAAATCCGCCCCGCGCAGGGCTTCTTTGCGGTTTTCCACACCCAAGTAGCACTTAATCCGGGCCTTGCCGCCAAGGCCATTGTTTACAGCATTAAGTATGCCTTCGCTTTCCTTCAGCCTTTGGCCATCAATATCATAAAGGGCAATTTCGCTGTCTGCCAGCACAGGAGAGCTCATGCAATCCCCCAGCACATTATGGGCAAACACCGTGCTGCCTGCTCCTAAAAAAGTTATCTTTGCCACAAAAATCCTCCTTTGATAATATCATAATAGCGCGTAGGGGCGGGGTCATCCCGCCCGGCTATTTCGCATGGGCGACCTGTGGTCGCCCAACATACGCATCACTTACTTAATTTTAAAATACGCGTGATATTTGCCGGTATTGGCATAATAATTCGGTACAAACTTACGCCCGCCCACAACAAACTCATAATCTCCGGTCTGTTGCAACTTAGCTTCAAAACCCTTGTCCAGCGTGATAAAGTCCTCCGCATCATCAATAAGGGGCATAACCAGCGGGCCATAATACAGCGAAACAACATCCGGCGCGTCCTTTGTGGCTTCCACTCTTAACTTAAAGCTAAACGCAACCTCAATTTCGTCACCGTCTTTAACGCCTGTGATAACAGCATATCCGTCTTTGGTTTCATAATTAACTGCCGCGCCGTTAACCTTTACGCCAAAGCCGTCTTTGCTCCAGCAGGGCACGCGCAATTTAAGCTGCTCAAAGCCCGCTTTATTCACCTTTATCACCGCTTTATGGCCGCCGCTTGCCGCCAAAAAGTCGCTTACAATAGCGAGGCTCGCATCCGCTGTGCAGAGGACAGATGGCATATAAAGATTTACAAACACAGACTTGCCCTGGGTATAGTATATGGCATCTTGGTACTTAACATGATTCTCCAGACCCGTGCCGCGGCAACATGTATTGCCCTTAGAATCATAACCCTTCTCGCCGCCTGGACGCAACGGCATAAAGTACGTAGATCCACCAATTGGGCCGCTTTGGTCTTGTGATGCCGCAATGTGGTTGTACAGCGTCTTTTCAAAATAATCCATATATTCGGCTTTGGGCTCGTACTCAAACAACATGCTGGTCAATTTAAGCATATTGTAAGACACGCAAGATTCGGCGGTTTTTTCGGATAATTTTGTGCCAATCTTGTGGGGGTCTTGGAACATCTCGCCTTCGCCGCTTCCGCCAATATTGTAAATATGGGCGGATGTAACAATGCGCCAGAAATTATACGCAATGTCGTAATATTCTTTTTCGCCGGTGCGGGCAAAAATCTCCAGCGCACCGATAATTTGCGGCACATGCTGGTTGCCGTGTATGCCACCCAATGTGTCCACATTTCTGGCCATGGGATAAAACAGCCTTTCGTTGTCAAACAACTTAGCCGCCGCCATATACTCCGGCTTGTCCACAAATTTTTGCAGGCGGGCCAAAGACTCGTTTATACCGCCAAATTCCCCGGCAATATACATGGCCCACATTTTTTGCAGCTGCTCGTTTGGCAGTTTAGAGAGTCTGTTATATATCCAAATACCCAGCTTTGCCACCACATCCAGGGCTTTTTGCGACCCCGCATATTCGTAACAATCAATAAGACCAGAAACTATCTTATGCAATGTATAATACGGCGCCCAAATTTTAGGATACACCACATATTCTTGCAATTTGTCAAATTGCTCTTCGGAATATCCACTAAGGAAGCCATAAGCAAATTTGCCGCTTTTTTCCATGGCATCCTGGCACTCCGCCAAACCGTCTATCATATAGGTAATAATTTCGCCAAGTCTAGCCTTGTTTTCGGTATTTCCTGCGTACGCAAGGGCCACGCCGGACAAATAATGCCCCGTGGTATGGCCTTTAAGTAGGCATTCAGGCGCATCCCACCCGGCCATGGGCGCGGCACCTTTAAGGTCAAGCCCGGCAGCCTCGCGGAAGTTGTAAAGCAAGGAGTCCAAATTCCAATTTACCAAAAACTCCTCGGCGCGCAAGCGGTTTTCGTTAAAGAACCCGCCTGTTATCTTAACATCGCCATAGCACACTTTGTTGGCTACAATAGCCGGTTTGTCGCAACAGCACTTACAGGCCTCAGTTTTTACCGTAATTACAGCCTTTGGCACAACTTCTGTTTCTGGCAGCGCTTCCGCCTCTACTTCATACACACCCTCCGCCGCAACGGCAAAATCCGGGGCGTTTTTCCACACAACATTATCGGTAGCAAATGTGCCGTCGTCTTTTTTCACAATAACAACGCCGGGCAGCTGATATCCGCTGCCTTTTGCAATTACTTCCTCAACAGTCACAGCGCCCACAATCTTAACATTAGATTTCAACGCCAAAACCGTCGTCACAAATTCCCGTGTCACGGTCTCTTCGCCATAAGTCACAGTGGCCGTCAGTATAACCTCGCGGTTGCCGGCACCTTCCCTAGGGCGCACTACCCTACCCTTTGCGTTGATAACAAAAGGATGGTTGGTGGCCCATGTTATTGCCGAGCCATTTTTGCCTTTTTCCGGCAGTTCCAAATCCGCCTCAATGGTGTAAATATTGCCGATATAAATCCATTCCGCATCGGCCTGCACAATTTGCTTGGGTGTTAAATCAGCCAAACTAAACGCCTCCCTTAATTTTTTATGGCCTATAAATTTTATAACTTTTGACAGGCAGAACATATATACGCAGATGTGCTGCCTGTTTTTATCATTACAATACTTTCCCCACATATTGGGCAGGGTTGGTTTTCTTTATACCCCACCAAAACATCCTCCATCCCAAAATTACCTTGTCTCTCCAAAAAAATCCATTTCGTAACAAAACGAACCCTTGTCGCAAGAAAGACCAAGCACCGACAAAATACTATCATACAGTCGTTTCACATCATCTTTGCCCATGTCAGATATTTTCTTTTGTGGGTGCAGGCCTACCTTAAACAAAATATCGTGCATATACATATTGCCAATGCCGCCCACATTCTTTTGATTCATCAAAAACGCCTTAACTTGGGTTTTCTTCCCTGCTAGCAGCCCCTCAAAATACTCCAATGTAAACCTGTCGTCAAAGGGGTCAATGGCGATGTCCTTTGTTTTAGGTTCTGCGGCAAGCTCGGCCTCATTAGCCAAATAAAACTGCCCAAACCACCAAAAACGGGCGGTATACCCGCTGTCATCGTCAAAAAGCACCTTTGCCTGATATTTCTCCGGCAGTTTGCCTTCATCCTCAAAATACAAAACATCTGCGCCCATGCCATATGACAACAATATATGTTCACCATTATCCAGGACGGTAAAAATCCACTTGCCCTTGTTGTACACATCCGCTACAATTGCCCCCACAGTGCGCTTTTGCAGCTCATCCACAGGGACATTGGTGCATTTTTCTTGCAAGACTTCTATGGCCTTTATGGTTTTGCCCCGCAAAGCTTCCCTCATCTGGCCAGAATACTTTGCAATTTCGGGTAGTTCTGCCATTATACTACCCCCTGTTCCAGCATCGCGTTGGCCACTTTCAAAAAGCCAGCGATATTTGCCCCCGCCACAAAATTACCCTTTGCGCCGTATTCTTCGGCAGCACCGGCGGCCTGGGCATATATATTTACCATTATTCTATGCAGCTGTTTATCCACTTCATCACGCGTCCAGCTGGTATGCATGGCGTTTTGTGTCATTTCCAGGCCCGATGTGGCAACACCACCGGCATTGGCGGCTTTTGCCGGGCCAAACAACACCCCATTGGCCAAAAATACTTCGATGGCTTCGTTGGAAGACGGCATATTTGCGCCCTCTGCCACGGCATAGCATCCATTTTTAACCAGCTCTTTGGCGTCATTTTCATCCAGTTCGTTCTGCGTGGCACAGGGCAGCGCAATATGGCACGGCACCCCCCAAACCCTCTTGCCTTCAGTGTATTGTGCATTAGGGCGATATTGCAAATAATCCTTAATGCGCCCGCGCTTTACCAGCTTAATTTCCTTCACGGCATCCAAATCTATGCCGTCAGCATCATATATAAACCCGCCAGAATCTGACATTGTTACAACCTTTGCGCCATATTCCCGGGCTTTTTCACAAGCAAAAATAGACACATTGCCGGAACCCGATATGGTCACAATCTGTCCTTCCAAAGACTTTCCGGCACGTTGCAGCATCTCATTAACAAAATACAACAATCCGTATCCCGTAGCCTCCGTGCGGCCCAAAGACCCGCCGTAGGTAAGGCCTTTACCGGTCAACACGCCTTCAAATGTGTCATTTATGCGCTTATATTGGCCGTACATGTATCCAATTTCCCGCGCACCCACACCAATGTCCCCGGCAGGCACATCAATGGTCGCGCCAAGATATTTGCCAAGCTCCGTCATAAAACTCTGGCAAAACTTCATCACTTCGTTGTCACTTTTGCCCTTGGGGTCAAAATCCGCCCCACCTTTTCCGCCGCCCAGAGGCAGGGACGTAAGGGAATTTTTGAATGTTTGCTCAAACCCCAAAAACTTTATTTCACCCAAAGACACCTTGGGATGAAAGCGCAAGCCACCTTTGTACGGCCCGATGGCACTGTTAAACTGCACGCGGTACCCCACATTTACCCGGGTTTTGCCATCATCATCCAGCCACGGCACCCTAAAAACAAAGCAACGCTCCGGCACCACCAGCCGCTCTAAAATACCCGCGGCCTCAAACCGGGGATTTTTGTCCAGCACCACCTTCAGCGTTGGCAAAACCTCCGTCACAGCCTGATGAAATTCAAATTCTCCCGGGGTTTTCTCTATTGTGTTTGCTATAATTCTGTTGACATAAGACATATTTCACCTCCAAAGGCACATGTCCTACAATCGTACAACACAAAACCAATTTTGTCAATAAAATTTTATGATGACAAGCCTCTGCGGATGTTGTATACTGTCCACAAATATACTGACCACTATGCTATGGAGGCGAAAGGTATGAACAAATACGAAAAAGAGTCCCGCTTGCTCCACGGCGGCGATTATAACCCCGACCAATGGCTAAAACACCCAAACATCCTGGCCGATGACATAACCCTGATGCAAAAAGCCCATATCAACGCCGTTAGCGTTGGTATTTTCGCCTGGTCTGCCCTAGAACCCATCGAAGGCCAATTTAACTTTACCTGGCTGGACAAAATTATGGACGATATGGCCAAAATTAGTGTAAACGTCCTGCTGGCCACCCCCACCGGCGCACGCCCGGCATGGATGTCCCAAAAATACCCGGAAGTGCTGCGCACCAATGCCCGGCGGGAAAAAATGCTACACGGCGGCCGCCACAACCATTGCTTCACATCTCCTGTATATCGCGAAAAAACCGCCATAATCAACGAAAAATTGGCCGAAAGATACAAAGACCATCCCGCCCTGTTTATGTGGCATATTTCCAACGAATATAACGGCGAATGCCACTGCCCTTTGTGCCAGCAAGCCTTCCGCATCTGGCTGCAAAACAAATACCGCGATATCACCACCCTTAACGACACCTACTGGAGCACCTTTTGGAGCCATACTTACAACGACTTTTCTCAGATAGAATCCCCATCACCCATTGGCGAGACAGGTATACATGCCCTTAACCTTGACTGGCGGCGCTTTGTAAGCCACCAAACCATAGACTTCTACAAAAACGAAATCTCACCTCTACGTAAATTAACCCCACATGTGCCCGTAACCACCAACTTTATGGGCCGCTTTCCCGGCCCGCACCCCTTTGACGGCCTGGATTACGCCAAATTTGCCAAAGAAGTGGATATAATCTCATGGGATTCCTATCCCGCCTGGCATAACGACTACGAAACCACCGAATTTCTGGCATCCAAGCTGGCTTTTCTTAACGACTACTTCCGCACCCTAAAAGACAAGCCTTTCTTGATACTGGAATCCACCCCAAGCCTGGTAAACTGGCACCCCATCAACCGCGCAAAACGCCCCGGTATGCACATGTTGTCATCTATGGCCTGCCTGGCCCATGGTGCCGACTCCATCATGTACTTCCAATTCCGCAAATCCCGCGGCTCGTCAGAAAAACTCCACGGTGCCGTTGTCGATCATGATAATTCTGCCGAAAATCGCGTATTTAAGGATGTTGCCGATGTTGGCCAAGCTCTGGAGCGCCTTAAAAACATAAAAGGTGCCGCCACCCCTGCCAAAGTAGCTGTGTTGTTTGATCTCGAAAACCACTGGGCTCTTGCCGATGCTCAGGGCTTTACCAACAACGACAAAAAATACCCCCGGGATGTTCATGCCCATTACAAGGCCTTTTGGGACAAAAGCATCGCCGTGGATGTGGTGACGAAAGACAAAGACCTTACAAAATACCAATTGGTGGTGGCCCCCATGCTGTATGTGATGGATGCCAAGCTGATAGCCGACCTGGCCGCATATGTACATCAAGGTGGCCGCCTTGTGTCCACATATATGATGGCCACCGCAGACGAAAACGACCTGGTATACCCGGGCACACCCCAAGCCTTGCGGGATGTTTTCGGCATAAATATCCTGGAAACCGACACCCTGTACCCCAGCCATCGCAACGGCTTTGCCCTCGGCGGCAAAGAGTACACCACCATGGATTATTGCGCCGTTATAGAAACCTGCGGCGCAGATGTGCTGGCCGCCTACAACCAAGATTTTTACAAAGACACCCCGGCATTAACCAAAAACACCCATGGCAAGGGCTGCGCCTGGTTTTTGGCCGCTCGTACCAATGCGGACTTTTTGACGGATTTTTACGCCCCGATAATTGCCGAACTTGGCCTGACAATCCCACCCATCACATCACCGCCCGGCGTCTCTGTGCAGATGCGCGAAAATAACAGCGGCAAATATTTTTTTGTGCTTAATTACACCGAAGAACAACAGGTAATAACCCTGGCCCACCCAATGGAAGACATGCTTACCGGCCAAACCATCCCCCAAGGTAAATCCGTCATGAATCCATATGAAACCCGCATATTGATGTAGGGGCGATCGTCCCGGTCGCCAGAAAAAACCTTTGACTTTTCGACAAAACTCTGCTATATTATACTCATCCAAAAGGGAGTAGCAGGTGGCACACACCACCGCCTTTATCCGTCAGCACGGTGTTTACACCCGGATATGGCACGTCATTATCAACATGACGCCGCAAGACTTTTGGCTCTTTTAAAGAAGCTGTTTAAAATCTAACCTGAACCGATTTTTAAGCGTTAAGCAAAAAAATCGTGTGAAGATAGATTTTTAACAAACTTTAACGAGCCATCATCTTGCGGTTTTTTTAATGCACAGGCGGGCAAACTAACAACGGAGGTGTGCACCTTTGAAATCACTAAGCACATTCAAAGAAACTTTCCTAATGTCTCTGCCCCTTGTGGCAGTTATGGCTGTCGTGCTTATTTTTGTAGCACCTTTTCAAGACCCTTTCGACTACATCCGCCTGGCCGTGGGTTACGCCGGGGTGGTCATCGGCCAATCTCTCTTCCTCATTGGCCTTAACATCAGCATACTGCCCATCGGCACCATAATGGGCAAAAATCTTATAAATCTTAAAAAGTTCGTATGGATTATCTTCTTTGGTCTGTTGTTCGGACTGTTAGCCACAGTGGCAGAACCCGCCCTGTGGGTTTTGGCCCGCCAAACCAATTTGCTTATCAACGAAATAAACCCAACCATCTTTGTATGGATTATGGGCGTAGGCATCGGCATTTTTGTGGGTTTTTCCCTATGGCGCATAGCCAAAAACATCAGTATAAAGATGGTTTTTGCCGCCCTGTACGCCCTGCTTTTCGCCATGGTCATCTTTGTGCCAACAGAATTTGTCGCCCTTGCTTTTGACGGCAGCGGCGCCACCACCGGTGATGTTTCCGTACCCTTCATCCTGGCCCTGGGTCTTGGGGTTTCCGCCACTATGTCCAAGCGCAAAGACAATGACGATACTTTTGGCATCATCGGCATCGCCTCCGTGGGCCCCATTTTAGCTGTTTTCATCTACGGCATGGTTTTGCATTCCATCCATAATGGCGTGCCCCCTGTCGGCACCTACGACCCCGGCGCGGCCTCCACAAGTTTCCTAGAAATAATCATATCCAACATCGGCGGCGTGGCTCTGGCCATCGTCCCTATGCTGGCCGTTTTTCTGCCTTTCCAGCTATTGCTAATAAAAATGCCCAAAAAAGATTTCGCCAAAATCCTCATGGGCATCATTCCCGTTTTCGCCGGTCTGCTGGTCTTTTTGTCCGGCATAGACTTCGGCTTTGCTTTCGCCGGCAAATATATGGGCGAAGTCTTCTTAACCTCCGGGCGACCCGATTGGTTCAGATGGCTTCTTCTGCCCGTCTCTTTCATCCTGGGTGCCGCCATCACCCTCACAGAGCCCGCCGTAACCGTCCTGGGCGAACAATTAGGAAAAATAACCTCCGGCAAAATACGCCCCATAACCATACGCCTCACCCTAGCCCTAGGCATCGGCGTGGCTGCCATGCTGGCCATCACAAAAATCCTCACCCAAACCAATATCCTCTGGTATCTGGCGCCACTCTATGCCATAGCCATAACCATGACAAAATTCACTCCGCGCCTTTTCGTCGGCCTGGCCTTCGACTCCGGCGGCGTCACCGGCGGCGCGCTTACCTCCGCCCTGCTTACACCCCTCACTCTCGGCATCGCCCAGGCCGTGGCCATTGCCGCCGGCCCCGGCGCCCAGTCTGTGCTCACCAATGGCTTCGGCATCATCGCCTTTATCTCCGTCACCCCGATAATAGCCGTGCAAATTCTGGGCATATACGCCGC
>Ga0123355_10002056_pt1 | contig 28433 bp, 19 predicted proteins | sample TergutEmb28metaG_3_FD_89872 | JGI IMG/M metagenome (GOLD analysis project Ga0123355, IMG submission 89872) | Embiratermes neotenicus P1 segment gut microbial communities from Petit-Saut dam, French Guiana - Emb289 P1 | ecosystem: Host-associated > Arthropoda: Insects > Digestive system > Gut ... | reverse complement strand
CATTACGATTGAATGTGATGACGCGCTGAAAGTGATACAAAGGTTTGACTGCGATGAGGCTTTTCATTTTATTGACCCGCCCTACATTTACAGCGATATGGGACATTACGGCGGAATGTTCAATGAGCAAAATATGATTGAGTTGCTGGAACTGTGCGCTACGCTCAAAGGTAAATTTATGCTCACAATGTATCCGTGTGAACTTATACAGAAGTTTGTAGATAAACACGGTTGGAAAATAAACGCAGTAGAGCGAACAGTAACAGCAAGCAAAGCAGTTGGCAAACGCAAAAAACAGGAGGAGTGGATGGTGTGTAACTATTGAAAGTTTAAAGGGGCTTTAAAGTCTGTTTAAGTAGCGACTGGTCAATCAACAAAAACACGCAAAACAATTATTTTTGCGTGTTTTTTGTACAATTTGTTTTATATTTGTGCGCAATTTGTTTTTGCGATTATAAATCAGCAAAAATCTATTGTGTCTACTGTGTTTCAAATTTAAACAGATTCCAACAATACCTTTTTACTTCCTTTCGAAAAGATTTTTCTTAATATTAAATCGCAACATCGCCCTTTATATGCGGATGCGGGTCGTAACCAATCAGTTCAAAATCAGAATAATCGAACGAAAAAATATTTTTTTTATCCGGATTTATTTTCACTGTCGGCAATGGGCGAGGCTCGCGCGAAAGCTGCAGTTTTACTTGTTCCAAATGATTGGTGTAAATGTGCGCATCGCCAAATGTGTGAATAAATTCGCCCGCTTCGAGGTCGGTAACTTGCGCCATCATTTGTAACAGCAAAGCATACGAAGCAATATTAAACGGAACACCCAAAAAAATATCGGCACTGCGCTGGTACAACTGCAAACTCAACTTGCCATCGGCAACATAAAACTGAAAAAAAGTGTGGCAAGGCGGAAGTTTCATATTCGGAATATCGGCTACATTCCAGGCACTTACGATAATTCGGCGCGAATCAGGATTGGTTTTAATTGTATGCACTGCTTTGGCAATTTGGTCGATGTGCGTGCCATCGTAACCGCGCCACGAACGCCATTGATAACCATAAATATGTCCTAGGTCGCCGTTTTCATCTGCCCATTCGTTCCAAATTCGCACGCCGTTATCTTGCAAGTATTTTATGTTTGTATCGCCTTTGAGAAACCAAAGCAATTCGTAAATAATTGATTTCAAATGCAGTTTTTTGGTCGTAACAAGCGGAAAACCATCTGCCATATCGAAGCGCATTTGATGTCCGAAAATGCTGATTGTCCCCGTTCTTGTGCGATCTTCTTTGTGTATGCCTTCATCTAAAGCACGTTGTAATAAGTCTGAATATTGTTTCATCTGGTTATTTTTACAGAATTACAAAATTACAGATTTATTTTTAATTTACCTACTGTGTATTTGGAAAAATATCTTTTTACTCGAAATAATTACCTCATTTTTACGTAAACCGTAATTTTAGGCAACCGCGAGAGTTACGCTTTACTTTCATTCCTTTATCTCTTTCGTACTTTCTCTCACAATCAAACTGCTGTGAACTATGTTGTTTCGGTATTGTCCGCGCGTAATTCCGTTTATTTTGTCAATCAGCATTTTGGCGGCTCGTCTTCCCATTTCGTAGCCGTGCTGTTCAACGGTTGTGAGGCGCGGGTCGCACGAACGAGCAATGTCGCCGCCCGAAAATCCGCAAATGGAAATATCGTCGGGAACGCGCAAGCCGGCTTGTTTTACGGCGTAAAGAATGCCCGAAGCCGTGTGGTCGTTGATGGCAAAAAATCCGTCGGGACGATTTTCCAAATTCAAAATTTCGGGTGTGATGTCTATCGCTTCTTGATGCGTATCACACACGCGAATAATACTTTTATCCACAGGAATATTGTATTTTTGCAATGCGTCGAGATAGCCGTTTCTGCGATTTTTTGAAATTTCTAAATGCACGGGCGAACTGTAAAACGCAATTCGTTTACAACCGCTTTTTATCAAATGTTCGGTTGCAGTGAATGCGCCTGCGTAATCGTCCACCACAATGCGGTCGGTGTTGAGTTCGATGCAAATTCGGTCGAAAAAAACAAGTTCGATATTATTGTCTAAAACTTCCTGATAATGACTGTATTCGCTCGTGGTTTTCGACAGCGAAGCCAGCACGCCGGCAACTCGTGTGTCAATCAGAGACGAAACACATCGCACTTCTTTTTCGTACGATTCGTTCGATTGGCAGACAATAATATTGAAGCCATTTTCGTGTGCCACTTCCTCAATTCCGGCAAGCACAGTCGAAAAAAAGTAATGAATTATTTCGGGAATAACAATGCCAATGGTGTTATTTCGGCTCATTCGCAGATTTAATGCCAGCGCATTTGGTCGGTAATGATGTGTTTTGGCATAATCATTCACCGCCTCTTTGGTTTCTTTACTGATGTCGGGATGATTTTTTAACGCGCGCGAAACAGTTGATGGTGAAATGTTTAACTCTCGCGCAATATCTTTAATGGTAATTTGCGGCTTATTCATTTTTTTTCAGATTTTAGATAACTAGATGTTTAGATATTAGACACTTAGATATAAAGCAACGGATTTATGCGTAATCATTTTATCGCTTTCAACCATTCGCGCCTTTGTCCATTTGTGTTTTTGATGATAGCACAAATGTAGTCTGTTTTTTTTGTTTATTCGCCTTTTTAAACAAAAAACAACTAAACGCTTCTGCAAACGTTTGCGAAGCATATTTGTACAAAAATAAAAAAATACGTAAAAAAAACATCATAAATCCCATTATTTTTGAAAAAAATTTCGAAGCCCAAAGTAAATTGATAAAATAATAAAGCAATAAAATGATTAGGCATAAATCTGTTGTCTTATATATAAGTGTCTAATATCTAAGCGTCTAAATATCTAAAATCTAAAAAACTGTAACTACAATATTATAATGAAACTATATTTTGAAATTAAATATGACACGCGATTTGGCGAAACGGTTCACGTGTTGGGAAATACGTCTGAATTGGGTAATTGGAACGAGGAGAAATCAATTCCGATGATTTATGCCGAAAATTCCAACTGGTTGCTTGCGTTGGATGTTGAAAATGCCGACAGCGTTGAATATTGTTACCTGATAAAAGACGGAAGTCGCGTAATCAGAAAAGAGTGGGAGAGTTGCCGAAAAGTGCAACTCTCAGCCGAAAAAACATTTTTTCTGAACGACCGCTGGCAAGATGCGCCTCATCAGCAATTTCTTTACACATCGGCGTTTTCCGAAAGTTTTTTCAAACAAGAATTCGTCGCAAAACCGCTGAAATGTCTGAAACAAAGCATTTTACTTGTTCTCACTTGTCCGTTTGTGGAAAAGGGTCAAGAAGTGATTATTTCGGGCGATTCGGAATACTTCGGAAATTGGGATACGGACAAATCGCTCGTTCTCACGCCCTTATCGTATGGAAAACACGCCATTGTACTGAACGCACAACATATTAAAAACGCGATGCATTACAAATTTGCCATTCGCAATAAAATCACAAAAGAAATTTCGCATTGGGAGGAAGGGCAAAATCGCGCCGTTTATCCGCTCGGAAAAGACCGAAAAGGTGATTTTGTGCAATCGTACGAATTGACTTACAACCGCGATTGGATGAATTGGAAAACTTCGGGCGTGGCAATTCCGGTGTTTTCGTTGCGTTCGGACGATAGTTTCGGCGTGGGCGAATTTTCCGATTTGAAAAAAATGGTGGATTGGGCAAAAACCACGAGTATGAAAATGATTCAAGTTTTGCCGATTAACGACACAACCATAACTCGCAGTTGGACAGATTCTTATCCGTACAACGCGATTTCGATTTACGCGCTTCACCCGCTTTATCTCGGATTGCACGAATTTCCGCTGAAAGATTCCGAAAAACTTTCAAAATACAAACAAAAAGCGACGGAACTCAATTGCTTGGAAGTGTTTGATTACGAGCAAGTTTTTGGATTGAAAGAAGCGTACATTCGCGATTTATTTGCAGAGATTGGTGCAAAAACTTTAAAAATGAAAGTTTTTGGCGAATTTTTAAAGAATAACGAAGCGTGGCTTTTTCCTTATGCTTGTTTCACGCATTTCAGAGATGTGAACGGCACGGCTGATTATTCGGCGTGGAAAAAACACAATCGTTATAATAAATCGGAACTCGAAAAATTGCTCGCCAAAGATACTGCGATGAAAAAGAATATCGAATTGGCGTATTTCACTCAGTATTTGCTTCATATTCAGTTGTCTGACGTGAAAAAATATGCGCACGAAAACGAAGTAGTTTTGAAAGGCGATATTCCGATTGGTATCAGCCGAAACAGCGTTGAAGCGTGGGTTGAACCGCATTTGTTCAATATGGATACGCAAACCGGCGCGCCGCCCGACGATTTTTCCGTTTTCGGACAAAATTGGGGTTTCCCGACTTATAATTGGGACGAAATGGCGAAAGACGGTTATCAGTGGTGGACAAAACGCTTCCGCAAAATGGCTGATTATTTCGACGCCTATCGGATTGACCACATTTTAGGATTTTTTCGAATTTGGGAAATTCCGCTTCATTCCGTTCAAGGCTTGTTGGGATATTTCAGTCCTGCACTTCCGTTTTCGGCGGAGGAATTGCACGGTCGCGGTTTTGGTTTTGACGAACACCGAATGACCAAACCGTATATTCACGAGCATTTTCTCGGGAATATTTTCGGCGAACACACCGGCGAAGTTATCGAAAAATACCTCAATCCGATAACTTGGCAACGTTACGAACTGAAAGATTTTTGCGATACGCAAATGAAAATAAAAGCGCATTTCGAGGGGAAAATTGACGAAAAAAGCAATCGCCTGCGCGATGGATTGTACGCTTTGTGCAACGAAGTGCTGTTTGTGCGCGACAAACGCGAACCGCATAAATTTCACCCGCGCATTACGGCGCAATATTCTTATTCGTTCAAAGATTTGAGCGATGGCGAAAAGGCGACGTATAATCGCTTGTACAATCATTTTTTCTATGAGCGGCACAACGAGTTTTGGGCAAGTCAGGCGATGCGGAAACTTCCTGCGCTCATTTCCTCGACCGATATGTTGGTTTGCGGCGAGGATTTGGGAATGATACCCGATTGTGTTCCGCCGGTGATGAGTGAATTACAAATTCTCACTCTCGAAATTCAGCGAATGCCGAAAGACCCGAAAAAGAAATTTGAACATTTGCCCACAATTCCGTATATGTCGGTTTGCACCACTTCAACGCACGATATGTCACCCATACGCGCTTGGTGGCTCGAAAATCGTGACTTGACGCAACAATATTATAATGAAATTTTGTGGAAACACGGTCGCGCGCCGGAGGATTGCACGCCCGAACTTTGCTGGCAAATTGTGATGAATCATCTCAATTCGCCTGCGATGCTCACCATTTTGCCTTGGCAAGATTGGTTGGCGATAGACGGTGATTTACGCCGTGAAAATCCTGACGAGGAACGCATTAATATTCCGGCAGTTGCGCAACATTATTGGCAGTACCGAATGCATATTTCATTGGAGGAAATGTTGAAAAAAACGGAATTCAATGCGAGAGTGAAAGAAATGTTGGAGAATTCGGGGAGATGAATGTGTCTGAACTGTGATTTATTTGATTTTTTATGATTAGTGTGAAATCACAGTCAATCAAAATAATCACAGTTCAGACGAAAAAACGAAACTATAAAATTAAAACAATAAAAATGAACTCAACAAATAGAAATTTTCTCAGAAAAATTTTCCTTTTGGTATCAATTTTCTGCACTATTTCGCTTTTTGCGAGAATTGACGTGCAAGTATTAGAGCCGCCTTTTTGGTGGGCGGGAATGAAAGAACCGCAGTTGCAACTACTTGTTTACGGCGATAGAATTGCCGAAAGCAATGTGCGTATCACGAGCCAACACGCTATTTTGCGCGAAACGGTAAGGCTCGAAAATCCGAATTATCTCATTCTGTATCTCGACATTTCAAATGCGCAACCCGAAAAATTCGATGTGATTTTCGAGCGAGGCAGACAACGCAAAGTTATTCCTTACGAAATAAAACAACGTCGCGAAGGCTCGGCTGAACGACAAGGTTTTACCGCTGCCGACGTGCTTTATCTCATTATGCCCGACCGCTTTGCAAACGGTGACCCGACGAATGATGTAGTTCCCGGAATGCGCGAAAACAGAGTTGACCGCAGTTTTCAATATGCGCGGCACGGCGGTGATTTCAGAGGAATTAAAAATCATTTGGATTACATTGCCGACTTGGGTGTAACAGCAATTTGGTTTAATCCTGTGGTGGAAAATGATATGTATAGGTCTTCGTATCACGGTTATTCTACTACCGATTTTTACAGAGTTGACCGCCGCTTCGGAACAAACGAGGATTTTGTTGAACTTGTAGCCCAAGCACACAAAAGGGGTTTGAAAGTGGTTATGGATATGATTTTCAACCACGTAGGAAGGTATCATTTCTTTTTCCAAGACCAACCTTCGAGCGACTGGTTTAATTTTCCCAACGAATTTGTACAAACTTCGTATCGCACAGCAACGCAATTTGACCCGTATCGCTCTGATTTCGACCACAAAATAGCGATTGACGGTTGGTTTGTGGAAACGATGCCAGACCTCAATCAGCGCAATCGCCACGTTGAAAAATACTTGATACAAAACAGTATTTGGTGGGTTGAATACGCAAATATTGACGGAATTCGCCAAGACACGCATCCTTATGCCGATTTCGATATGATGGCGCGTTGGTGTCAAGCCGTGATGAGAGAATATCCGAATTTCAACATTGTAGGCGAAGCGTGGTTGAATAATAATGTAGGCGTTGCATTTTGGCAGAGAAATAGCCGTTTGGCGTATCCGCGCAATTCGCATTTGAAAAGCGTGATGGATTTTCCGTTGCAAGAACTTACTACTCGCGTATTTTGGGAAGAAACCGAAGGCTGGGACGGCGGATTGTTCAAAATTCACGATTATCTCTCGCAAGATATTGTATTTGAAGACCCGATGAATTTGCTGATTTTCCTTGATAATCACGATATTTCGCGCTTTTTTACAAGCGAGGAACGCATTGATATTAATATTTTCAAACAAGCTACGTCTTTTTTGCTTACCACGCGCGGAATTCCGCAAATTTATTACGGATTTGAAATTCTGATGGCTGCCGACAAAGCCGATGGCGATGGATATTTGCGTCGAGGTTTCCCCGGCGGTTGGGCGGAAGATGAGCGCAATGCTTTCACTGCCGAAGGACGAACGGATTTAGAAAACCAAGCGTTTAATTTTATCCGAAAATTGCTTCACTGGCGCAGAGGAAACGATGTTATTGCCAAAGGTGCGTTGAAACATTTCATTCCTTACCGCGGAGTTTATGTTTACGAGCGCAGTTACAACGGTCGTTCGGTGGTTGTGATGATGAACGGAACGAGCCGTGAGCAAGAATTGAATTTGACGAGATTTCAAGAAGTGTTGCCGAGAAATTCGGCAAACGATGTTATCTCGGGCAGAACAATAAATTTAGATGCACCGTTGAAATTTGTACCTCGTCAGGTTTATATTTTGGAGTTTTAAAAGAAACCCCCTAAATCCCCCACAGGGGGACTTTTAGAGAAGTGCAAAAAAATAAAGACTGTAAAAAATAAAAATAAAAAAATTATGACTAAAAAATCAGCAAACGAAACAAATCCGGAAGCCTCCCTTTGTGGGGGAGGTTTGGTGGGGGCTTCTTTTTCCAAACCCTCATTATCATTCTGGTCGTTGTGGAATTTGAGTTTCGGATTTTTCGGCGTGCAGATTGCTTTTGCTTTGCAAACTTCGCAAGTCAGTAGAATTTTCGCAACTTTGGGAGCAGACCCTCAAAATCTCAGTTATTTTTGGATTGTACCGCCGTTGACCGGATTGCTTGTACAGCCAATCGTCGGCATTTTTAGCGACCGCACTTGGACAAGGCTCGGAAGACGGATGCCGTATTTGCTTATCGGTACGCTTGTTACCGCTTTGCTTTTACTTATTTTGCCCAATTCCGGAGCATTTGGTTTGAGTGTTGGAATGGCGATGATTTTCGCAGCAACTTGCTTGGTGTTGTTCGGTGTTTCGACAGATATGGCACTTCAACCGTTCAGAATGTTGGTTGGCGATATGGTTAATGAAAAACAAAAAACGCTGGCTTTTTCGATACAAAGCTTTTTGTGTAATGCAGGAAACATCCTCGCTTATCTTTTGCCGATAACACTTGTGGCTTGGGGAATTTCCAATGTCGCGCCCGAAGGAATGGTTCCTGATTCGGTAAAATGGGCGTTTTATATTGGCGCTGCTGTTTTGCTTGTATGTTCATTTTATACAATATTCACCGTTAAGGAATTGCCACCGGATGAATATGCAAAATACAACGCCATCGACGAAAGCAAGGCAAAGGCTGAAAAAGGCAATATCGTTATGTTGCTGAAAAAAGTACCAAGTGTTTTTTGGACTGTTGGTCTGGTACAATTTTTCTCTTGGGCGGCTTTCTTGTATATGTGGACTTACACAACAGGCGCGATTGCAGGCTCAGTTTGGGGAACAACCGATGCAAGCAGTGCATTGTTTCAAACTGCCGGAAACTGGGTTGGTGTACTTTTCGCTATTCAAGCGATCGGCGGAGTGCTTTGGGCTTTGGTTATTCCAAAATTCCAAAATGTAAAGTTGGCGTATATCGTAAGTCTTTTGATTGGAGCAGTCGGATTTATTTCTACCCGATTTATTGGTGCGGAAATTACAATTTTCGGAACTACAATTCACGGTCAGTATGCTTTATTTTTACCTTACTTCTTTGTTGGATTTGCTTGGGCAGGAATGTTGGCAATACCATTTACTTTGCTGACAAACGCTTTGCAAGGTACGAGCCGAATGGGAACGTATCTCGGACTGTTCAACGGAACAATTTGTATTCCGCAAATCGTTGCAGCAGTCGCAGGTGGTAGTTTGCTGTTTTTAGTCGGTGGAAATCAGTCGAATATGCTTGTGATTTCGGGCATTTTGCTGGTGCTTGGTGCAGCAGCGGTTTTGCTGGTAAAAGAGAAATCAGCCCCCTAAATCCCCCACAGGGGGACTTTTTGGGAAGTGCAAAAAATGAAATTTCAATTAATAATTAACAAAATAAAAACATCAGAAAGTCTGAAAGTCTCCCTATGGGGGATTTAGGGGGCTTCTAAAAACAAAAAAAACATGAAAACAAAAAATTTAATTTTCCTATTGGTATCAGTCGGTTTGATTTTTGTTTCCTGCGGAAAACAACAGCAACAAGCCGAAAAAGAAAACTGCACAGTTGTGCCTGTTGAATGGTCGCGTAATGCGATAATGTACGAAGTGAACACACGCCAATTTACGCCCGAAGGCACTTTCGAGGCTTTTATGGCGCATTTGCCTCGCCTGCAAAAACTTGGTGTTGACATTTTGTGGTTTATGCCAATTCATCCGATTTGCGAAACAAACCGCAAAGGAACGTTGGGCAGTTATTACGCTATTAGCGATTACAAAGGGATTAATCCCGAGTTCGGAACGCACGAGGATTTCAGACGCTTGGTAAACAAAGCGCACGAAATGGGCTTCAAGGTTATTCTCGATTGGGTGGCAAATCACACCGGTTTCGACCATCATTGGCTTACCGAACATCCCGAATGGTACGACCGCGATGAAAACGGCGACTTGATTTCTCCTCACGACTGGACAGACGTTGCACAGCTCGATTTTAGCAATCAAGATTTGCGCGTTGCGATGTTGGATGCGATGAAATTTTGGGTGCGCGAATTTAATATCGACGGTTTCCGCGCCGATGTGGCGTATATGGTGCCGACCGATTTTTGGAATCACGCTCGTCAGGAACTGATGAAAATCAGACCGATTTTTATGCTTGCCGAAGCCGAGCGTCCCGAATTGTTAGAACACGCTTTCGATATGGATTATAACTGGAAACTGATGCACTTGATGCAAGAAGTTGCCGAAGGCGAAAGAAATGCGAACGATATTTACGAACTTATTCGCTATCAGGAAGCAAGGTATTGTCCCGACACTTTCAGAATGAATTTCCTTACCAATCACGACGAAAATTCGTGGAGCGGAACAGAGTTTGAGCGTTACGGCGATGGCGTAAGTGCTTTTGCGGTACTTACTTATATACTTCCCGGAATGCCGTTGATTTACACCGGTCAAGAAGCCGGTATGAAAATCCGCCTCGAGTTTTTCGAGAAAGACGAAGTTCCGTGCTGGGAAATAAACGAATATTTTTATTTCTATCAAACGCTCAATCGTTTGAAGCGTTACCATCCGGCACTTTTGGCAGGTACGGCAGGCGGTGATTTGGTGCGAATTAATACAACTGATAACGAAAACGTGCTGATACTTTCGCGTACCAGAGGTAACGAGCAAGTTATTGCATTTTTGAATTTGTCGGACAATGCGGTTGAGTATCAAATCACTGACCAAATTCGTTCGAACACATTCACCGAATTATTCAGTAACGAAACTTACACTGAATTCCCAACTGTTTTGCAAGCGTGGGGATACAAAGTTTTGGTAAGATAAACGGAAATTGCAAACGTTTGCAGGTTAAAAACACAGTTTTTAAGATTTTATTTAACCGAATAGAACAAAATTGCGCATACTTTTGCTTTATTAAAGAAACTGTAAGATTTATTCTTTTAAATCTTATTACCAAATAAAAAAACAATGTTGGCTCTCTCAAAAAATATAATTCACAATAATAATCTGTTCAACCAATTTAGTTTGAATGGATTAAGCATTTTGCTTACGGGAGAGATTTTCTGTTTTTCAGAAAGTTGTGTGTGTTTTGTTTTAGAAAATCGTTTTTTTAATTAATATTTTGAGCCTTTTTCAACACTGAGTTTCAGTATTTGAAAGAGGCTTTTTTGTCGAAACAAAAATTGCAAACAAAAATAATTTCACTAAAAAATGATGTATGAAATATATTAAGCTAAAATTAAGTGTAGTCGGATTTTTTATGGCTCTGTTTGTTTTTGCGGCTAACGCACAGCAAATAACCGTTTCCGGCGTTGTAAGAGATGCAAGAAGCGGCGAAGAAATTATCGGTGCGAATATCATTGAACGAGGTACTACTCACGGTACGATTACTGATGTTGATGGAAATTTCCGTTTTTCTGTTGCTTCGGATGCTACGCTGGTTGTTTCGTTTATGGGTTATGAAACTCAGGAAATTGCACTGCAAGGACGAACTTCGCTAACGATAAATTTGGGCGAAGACACAAGGCTTTTGGACGAACTTATCGTTATTGGTTATGGAGCTGTGAGAAGAGGCGATGCCACAGGCTCGGCTACGGCAATCAGACCCGACGAAATAAACAGAGGACTTATCACAAATCCTCAAGAATTGTTGCTTGGGCGAGTTGCTGGAGTACAAGTTACAACAGAAGGCGGACTTCCCGGAGCAAGAGCAGAAATTCGCATACGCGGAGGTTCATCACTCAATGCATCCAACGACCCGCTTATTGTTATCGATGGTTTTCCATTAGATAATGATGGTGTGCGAGGTGTTGCCAATCAGTTGGCAATGATTAATCCGAATGATATTGAAACCTTTACCGTATTGCGCGATGCTTCGGCTACGGCAATTTTCGGCTCACGCGGTTCAAACGGCGTTATCATCATCACCACTCGGCGAGGAAGTGCAAGCGCACGTCCGCAAGTAACATACAGTGGAAATGTGTCTATCAGCACGATAGACAACCGCTTGGAAGCGATGAGTGCCAATCAATTTAGAAATCACATTCAAACAAATCGTCCCGAGCTGGTAGGCAATTTAGGAGATGCGAATACTAATTGGCAAGATGAGATTTTCCGTACGGCATTTGCTACCGACCACAATCTTACTGTTACAGGCGGAAGAAGAAATATGCCTTACCGCGTGTCGGCAGGTTATACAAATATGGATGGTATTCTCAATACTTCCAATATGGAGCGTTTTACCGGCTCGGCGAGTATCAGTCCTGTATTTTTCGATAATCATTTATCATTTAATATAAATACCAGAGCAATGCACATACGAAATCGCTTTGCCGATACCGGAGCTGTCGGTGCTGCGCTGGCAATGGACCCGACTCGTCCTGTGCGTATGCCCGATGATGAAAGATACGATGTTTTCGGCGGATTTTTTCAAACATTACAACCCGGAACAGCTTTGGGCGACCCAGAATGGCTCTTTACAAACAACCCGAACACGCCTCAAAATCCGGTGGCTTTTCTCAGATGGAAAGATGACCGTTCGAGGTCAAATGTATTCATAACCAATATCGAAGGTGTTTATCGAGTACACGGAGTGGAAGGTCTGACTTTACACACCAACTTCGGAGCTGATTTCTCGAACGGAGAGCAGACCACAATCTATTCGCCTTTCTCTTTTGGCAATAATTATTTTGGGCGAAATAATATTTACGAAGAGCAAAAACGCAATTTTGCTTTCAACAGCTTTATTCAGTACAATCAAAACTTGGGCAATCATCGCTTCAACATAATGGGAGGTTATGAGTGGCAACGCTTTCACCGTGTGTGGGAGCGCAATATGCGCAACTATTTCCAACCTACGCATCCTGAAAATCCCGGAGGTGTTCGTGATGTAGAGTTTCAGCCGTTTGGAGGAGAAAGTTTCTTGGTGTCGTTTTTCAGCCGTGCGAATTATATAATTGCCGACCGTTATATGTTCACGGCAACAGTTCGCGCCGACGGCTCTTCAAAACTTGCTCCGGGTAGTCGCTGGGGAATATTTCCCTCTTTCGCTTTTGCGTGGAATATGCACGAGGAAGATTTTTTGAGAGATGTACGCTGGCTTTCGGAATTGAAGCCGCGCGTAGGATACGGAATTACTGGTCAGCAAAATTTGGGGGATGATTATTTCGGATTAATCCTTTATCGTCAGGCACTCGAATATGCTTGGGGAACATTGGGACAAATTGACCCGAATACCGGCGAACATATTTTCTTGCCTACTTTGCGCCCCGAGCCGTTTAACTTGAATTTGACGTGGGAAACAACCACCACCTACAATATCGGACTTGATTTTGGATTTATGCGCGGACGTTTTACCGGCTCGATAGATGCTTATTATCGCTTGACGACCAATTTGATTAACCGTGTTGAAATTCCTGTCGGAACAAATTTTAGCAACGAAATTTACGATAATATCGGCTCGCTATCAAATGCAGGTATCGAATTTGCGCTCAATGCTGTTGCCGTAAACAACAGACAATTCCGCTGGGATATTGGATTTACGGCAGCTTACAACCGCAACAGAATTGAGGAATTAACGCTTGGTGGCGGCGGTTTCCGCGAAGCCGGAGATGCTATTTCGTCCGGAACAGGAATTCACGTTCAGCGTTTCCAAGAAGGACTTCCGGCACACACGTTCTTTGTCTTCCCAACCAGAGTAAACGAACACGGAGTTTGGGAAATTATTACTCAAAACGAAGACGGTGTTCCCACAGAGGCAGACCTTGTTCCTTTCCACGACCCGATGCCCGATTTGATGCTGGGTTTGACTTCCAATATGCAGTTTGGTAATTTCGATTTCAGTTTTACCGTGCGTTCAAATATTGGAGTTCATATTTACAACGATATGAGAGCAAGCCGAATGATAAATTTTGAGAACATTTACCGCGAAGGCGCATTCACAAACTTGCTTGTAAACACACTCGACCCGTTTTCGAGAATAGAACACAGTCCGAATATCAGCTTAGGTTCTAATGCATTTTTGATTGACCGCTTTGTAGAAAACGCCTCTTTTGTGCGCGTAGATAATATTACGCTCGGTTACTCATTCAGCAAATGGGGAGCAAACGCCCGCGTATTCGGAACAGTGCAAAATCCGATTGTACTTACTCGCTACACAGGTATCGACCCCGAAATAACAAACAACGGAATTGACAACGGTATATTTCCGCGTGCAATCACGGCAATACTCGGTATTAGTTTACAGTTTTAATTTAAAAAAAGAATATCAAAATGAAAAAGTATTTTAAATCAATCATAATCGCAGGCGTGCTTTTATTCGGCACAAATGCCTGTATTCACGACTTGAATGTTGAATCCATTGACCCGAATCGCATTTCGCAAGCGAGTTTAGACGGTTTGTTTCTCAAAATTTACGGAACGCTCGGCTTAACGGGGCAGCAAGGTCCTGCCGGACAAGGCGATATTGCAGGTATCGACGAAGGAAACTCTTCTTTTTTCCGTATGATATATACGATGAACGAATTTCCTGCCGATATGATTTTTTGGGTTTGGCCCGATGTCGGCGTGGAAGATATTCGCACGGCGCGCTGGAATCCGGCAAATCCGTTGATAAGAGGTTTGTATTCACGTCTGTACTTCAACATTACGCTGTGCAATCTTTTTCTTGACGAAACAGTAGGTGAAACCTCGCCCGATATGCTGGCAAGAAGAGCCGAAGTACGCTTTATTCGTGCATTGAACTATTTCTACTTGCTGGATATGTTCGGAAATGTTCCTTTTACGATAACGATAAGCAGAGAAAATCCGTATCAAATTCAGCGTGCCGATTTATACGCTTGGTTGGTAGATGAGTTAAAAGATTTATACACAGACTTAGCACCGGCAGGAAATCGCATCAGTTACTATCGAGTTGACCAAGCTGCTGCGTGGTTATTGTTATCAAGAGTTTTTTTGAACGCAGAAGTTTATACCGGAACTCCCGATTGGGAAAACGCGGCACTTTACGCGAAAAAAGTGATTGATTCACCCTATCAATTGGCAAGCGAATACCGCTTTTTGTTTATGGGCGACAACAACGAATTAAGTGGTGTAAACGATGCGTATAGAGAAATAATTTTACCCATTGCACAGCACGGGCAATTTGCACGTTCGTGGGGAGGAAGCAAATTTTTGATTGCTGCAACCCACACCGGCGAAATGGCGGATTGGGGAATTACCGCTTCGTGGCAGTGTATCCGTGCGCGCCGTGAGTTGGTAGAGTTGTTTTTCCCGCTAATGTCGTCGTACGATGATATAGCAAATGCCACAGTAAAAGGCGAAACCGCCGACATTATTGCAGCTGCCGGCGATGACAGAGCGATGTTTACTAATTTCAGACGGCGGTACAACGAAGAAACGGGCGAAATGGATACTGTAATGATAAGTTTGATGGGAAGACGATTTCCGCAAGGAAGCACCTCGCCAACTCAAGCACCATTTTTCGAGGGTTGGGCGATAACCAAATTTACAAATCACTTTGCTGACCCGAATCGCAGTCCGTCCGACCCGGTTTGGCCCGATATGGATATTCCGTTTATGCGCAAAGCAGAGGCTTATCTCAACTATGCAGAGGCAGTTTTTCGCGGTGCACCTGCAAGTGGAATGTCGGCACTTGATGCAATAAATACTGTACGCCGTCGTGCTAACGCAAGCGATTTAACTTCACTTAGTTTAGATGAAATACTCAGAGAGCGCGGACGCGAATTTTTCAGTGAAGGCTATCGCCGTAGTGATTTGATACGTTTCAACCGATTTGGCGGGAACACAGGCTATTTTTGGGAATGGAAAGGCGGAGCTATTTTGGGTCGTCATTTTGAAGAATTCAGAAATCTCTACCCGATACCAATGTCGGATATGATAGCAAACCCGAACCTAACACAAAATCCGGGATATTAAAAAACAATTTTATATAATAATTTCAAGGTTTAATTTTTTAATTTATTTTTTTATGAAAAGCTTAAAGTATTTTTTTGGAGCGCTTTTAATTAGCGCAGTTGGTTTTACAAGTTGTAATAACGACGACCCGGTTCCTCCGACTCCACCGCCACCGCCGCCGTCAACACTTCCTGAAGTTGAAGCAAGAGAAGGTTATGTGGCACTCGTTTTGAACACGGTAACTCAAGCTGATGTTTGTAATGGTCTTGTTTTTGCAGGAAGTTACAATGATTGGAACACGAATCCCAATTACATGGTGCATTTCGAGGCAATCGAAGGTTATCCGAATTGGTGGTTAGCGTATATTCCGATGACAGATTTGGCAGAAGATGCGGAATATATGCGCGGTAAGCCAAATCAGCTGGATAGCGATGGAAATTTCCCTAGTTCGTGGGATTACCAATGGCACGCATTGATGGACGCCGCAGGCGAAGTGGACAGAGAAGTTGAAGTCATTAGCGGACGTGCAGAATTGCAGCCAGATTACAACTTTGAGCAATCGCTTGTAGTTATGCTGGATGCAGACGTAGTTTACATTAGAACTCATTCATGGTTGAGAAATCCATGTGTTGAAGCTGAAACTTACACTATCACTTTCAATGTAACAGTTCCGGAATTGGATGAAGAGCACGTTGTTTACATCAACGGTCATATGTTTGACTGGACTGCAACTCCGATGAACAGAACAAACAATCCAAATGTTTGGACGATTACTGTTGATGATGTTGAATTTGGTGCTGAGTACCGTTATATTCTTAACGGAAGTTGGGACTATGAAGAGTTGACAGCAGGCGAATGCGGAGATAGATTTCCTGCAGTTGGTAACCGTCGGGTAAATGACCGCACAATGAATGACACTGTCGGTAACTTCCAGAATGTTACAGCGCCACGTTGTCCACCTACGGAAGAAGACTAATCAACTTCAAAAATCAGTTTTATCAAAAAGCACGGTGGCACACACCACCGTGCTTTTTCAACTTTTATTATTCGATGAAAAAACTTATATCCATATCATTTTTCTTTTTCGCAATAGCGATAAATGCGCAGGTAATCACTTCCAATCCTGTGTTTTTTAACGTGGACACGGAAAATCTCCAAGTAATTTTTGATGCTTCGCTCGGCAATCGAGGATTGCAAGGCTATGTCGGAAATGAAATTTTTGCACACACCGGAGTTATCACAACGCAAAGTACGAGCAACAGTGATTGGCGGCACGCTACGCCAAGTTGGGGCGACAATTCGGAAAGATTTCGGCTTACGCGCTTGGAAGGCGAAACCGATAAATGGGTTTTGACACTTTCGCCCAGCATCAGAGGATATTACGGACTAAATCCAGGCGAAGAAGTGATAAGACTTGCTTTTGTCTTTCGCAATAGAAACTCCACACAAGCGGGTCGCGACGATGGCGGCACGGATATTTTTCTCGATATTCCGAGCGATGGATTGGCTGTTTTGTTCCAAAATCCGATAAGAAATCGCTTTTATTCAATCAATGATACGGTTGATATTCGGTTTGTTGCTTCGCAGTATGCCGATTTGAGTTTGCATATTAACAATACGGAAGTTCATCGCATCAATAATGTTAATGAATTTACGCACACACATATATTTTCGGCAGGAGGTAATTTTGAACTCACAGCAAAAGCCGAAACTGCCACTGAAACTACTTCAGAAACTATCCGCATTTTTGTTCCGATGGCGACTATCGATTCGGTAAGACCTGCGCATCTCAACCTGCGCGATGGAATAAATTATATCGACAACAATACAGTTGGGCTGGTTAAATTCGCACCGCGAACACCGAGTTTCTCAAAAGAAAATATTTTTGTTATTGGCGATTTCAACGATTGGGAATTTTCCGCCAACTATCAAATGTTTCGTGAGAGCCATCAGACTAACCATAGCCATATTAACCATCACGACAGCACTTATTGGTGGATAATTATCACTGATTTACATCCGGATACTTTGTACGGTTTTCAGTATTCGGTTGATAACGACCGAATACGCGTAACCGACCCTTATACGCGCTTGATTCTCGACCCTTGGAATGATAGGTGGATTAACGAGCATTTTGAAGTTTTTCCGAATTTGCCGCCTTATCCGACGGGAAAAACTACCGGATTGGTTTCAACTTTTCAGATAAACAAACCGCAATTCGAGTGGCAATCGGGCGGTTTCAAAATAGAAAACACCCAAAATCTGGTCATTTACGAAATGTTGTTTCGCGATTTTACAGAAGAAGGCTCGTTTCGAGCGGCGATGGAGAAATTGGATTATTTGCAGGAACTTGGCATTACGGCAGTGAAACTGTTGCCGGTAATGGAATTTGACGGAAACGATAGTTGGGGTTACAATCCGAATCATTTTTTCGCCCTTGATAAAGCATACGGCTCGGTCGAAATGTTTAAACGTTTTATTGACGAATGTCATAAGCGCGAAATTGCGGTTATTCTCGACATTGTGCCAAATCACGCAACAGGAAGTCATCCTTGGGCTGCTCTTTATTGGGATGGAGCGAATAACAGAACTGCACCCGAAAATCCTTTTTTTAATGTCAGCGCACCGCATCAATGGAGTGTTTTTCACGATTTCGACCACTCGCATCCGAAAGTGCGCGAGCATTTTCGTCGGGCTTTCCAATTCTGGGCAGAGGAATTTAGGATAGATGGATTTCGTTTCGATTTGAGCAAGGGAATTACGCAAGGAAATTATCAAGGCGGTTATCGACCCGGCAATTGTCCGCCGTACGGCGACGACAGTTGGTGTCAAGACAGAATTGATTGGCTCACCGAATACTATCACGCTGCTCTCGATGGAAATCCGAATATAATGTTTATTTTGGAGCATTTTGCTCACGACCCTGAGGAAAGAGAACTTGCAAGTCGCGGAATGTATCTTTGGCGACACGTCAATCACGAGTTCGGACAAGCGATAATGGGTAGACAAAGCGGAAGTTCCTTTGCGAGATTGAATTCAAATCCTCGCCGTTGGATTGGTTACGCCGAAAGCCACGATGAGGAGCGCAATTTTTACCGCGCCCGAACGCACGGATTAGGAAATTTGCAAACTGATTCGGTTGCTCGTTTGGCTCGCGTTCCGTTGCAAACGGCTTTTGTGGTGCTGATGCCGGGTCCAAAAATGCTTTGGCAATTTGGCGAGTTTGGTTACGACATTCATATTAACTATAATGGTCGCACCGGACGGAAACCCATTCCTTGGGGTTGGCTCGAAGGCGAGGAACGGCAACGCGCACTTGTCGGCTCAGCAAAATCAATAAACTTGCGCAAGCAGTTTCCGAGAGCATTTACCGAAGGTGCATTTTCATTCAATATTGCTTCAAATCATTGGAACGAAGGACGGAGAATTGCGTTATCGCACGGCGATTTGGAAATGATTGCACTCGGAAATTTCAGAGTTGATGGTGTAAATGGAGCAACGGGCGAGATTCAAGTTGCGCCAAGATTTCCAAAATCGGGTGTTTGGTACGAACTTATGTCGGGTGCGGAACTTTATATTCAAGACGTTGATACTGTTTTGACGATGAATGCGGGCAAACTTTGGATTTTTACCGATAGAAGGATAGAATTGTCGGATGATTTGCGCCGATTTGATAATCCTGATGCATTTGTCGATGCACGACCCGAAAGACCGTTTGTTAATTCGATAGTAACCGACTGGATAAACATAAATACACAATCAGTTGTTGAAAGGGTAGTGGTTTACGATGTAAGCGGAAAAGTGATAATAGACGATAGAAGCGGAGCGAATCAAGTTGACGCCAGCCGATTGCCAAGTGGAATGTACATCGTGAGCGTTTGGTCAAGTGCAGGTGTAATGCGTCAAAAAATTATCAAACAAACTGCAAGGTAGTGATTTTGAAAAATTAGATTATGGCCTTTGTTTGATGGGATTTTTAGCCTTTCCGAGTTTTCAATAATTCGGAAAGGCTATTTTTCAATATTTTGGCACGATGATTGTTACTGTTGGCTGTAATCTTTACACAAATTTTTGTTTCGGATACTGAAAAATGAAGTTTTATAAATTTTCATTGCTGATTTTTTTTGTCTGTTCTGTGTCGCTTTTTGCACAGGATAGTGAGCGTGTATCCTCTCGTACGCCCGAACAGGAAGCCGCGCGCCAAACCGAACGATTGAAACAAGAACTAAATCTCACGCCCGAACAAGTCAGAGAAGTGTATAATATAAATTTGCGCCACGCAAAACAACGGCAAATTTCCAATTCGCGCACCGAAGCAATGGAGCGAATAAGAAACAAAAATGCCGACTTGAAACTTGTTTTAACGGAAGAACAGTTCGAAAGACTTCAAAATAAGCAACACGAACGTTCTACTCTTAGAAATCAATCGGGCAATCGTCGTTCTGAATAAATTCTGAATTTTGAGTTATTTACATAACTTGTAATTCAAAATTCAAAATCCATAATTCAAAATTTTTTATGGGAAATCCATATTTTCAATTCAAACAATTTACCGTTTATCACGATTTGTGCGCGATGAAAGTCGGAATCGATGGTGTGTTGCTTGGTGCGTGGGCAAATGTGGAAAATGCCGAACAAATTCTCGACATCGGAACAGGAAGCGGACTCATTGCTTTGATGCTTGCGCAACGAAACGAAAATGCGCTGATTGATGCAATTGATATGGAAAAATCGGCGATTCAACAAGCGGGAATCAACATTCAAAATTCGGCTTGGAAAGAAAGAATAAAAGCGCAACATATTTCGTTGCAAGATTTTGCTTTGACTGCGAAAAATAAATACGATTTGATTGTTTCCAATCCGCCTTTCTTTGTCAATTCACTCAAAACACCTGAAAAAGAGCGAACAAATGCTCGCCACACTGAAAGTTTGACACACGAACAATTGATTTTACTCTCAAAATCTTTGCTCGCGCCAAACGGAAAAATTTGCATTATTCTTCCTGTAAAAGAGGGAAATTTGTGTAAAGCTTTTGCTGAAAAATCGGGGTTATTTTGTTCAAAAATAGTTTCGGTTTTTCCAAAGCCCGAAGCGGAAGCAAAAAGACTTTTGCTCGAATTCAGTACCGAAAAACAAGAAATGGAAACGAGCGAATTGACAATTGAAACCGCTGTTCGCCATCAATACAGTGCGGAATTTACCGAATTGGCGAAAGATTTTTATTTGAAAATGGCTTAGTTTTTTATCTCTCCATTGCCAAAAATGCAAAGTCCGTGAATGATTAAAGTATGCGTTTTTTCAAGTTCAGAATGTGCGCGACTGTCTTGAATATTGCTGAAAATTCCGTTCAAATGCACTTCGACATTCCACGTTTCGGGCACGAGAATGGTAATTCCGCCAAAAATCACGTTTGCATTCAACTCGCAAATATTGTCGGGAATTGTCGCGTTGCGCAAATCGAGCGTGATGTTTCCAAAAAGCGCGTTCATTGTTCCGCCATCGGATTCCAACTCGTGGATAATCTCGGAAATACTTCTGAAAATACTGTTTCGCTCAAAATTAGTGCGAGATGCGTTTTCTTTTCGTTGTTGGTTTTTTGTTTTCTCGCTTTTTTCTGTATTGTTCTCAAAAACAGTGCTTTGATTTACGTTTTCGGAAGCAATATCTTGTTCGAAAAAATCGGTGTCAGCGTGCTTCGTACTTTTTTTTTGCTGATGATTTGCAGTTTCTTTTGTTTCGTGTTGCTGATTTTTTTGCTGATGCTTTTTCAATTGCTTTTTTCGACGAAACACAGCGTGAAGCAATATCAAAACGCCCGCAATCACCAAAAAAACGGGCGAATAAGCGTGTGTAAAATCATCTTTCACCCACCAAAACGCATCGGGCGAAGCAATAGCCAAACGAGGAACGATAAAAAACGCACCAAGCGAAAAAAGTATTAATCCTTTGAAAATGTGCCGATGAAAGAACAAAATGATAGCAACAACAACAAATACTATTTGCCACGAAATGAAAACTTGCCTCCAATCGTTGCTGAGCAACCCGATATTAAACGCAAGAAAAAGCATTCCCAATACAATGAGAAAAAAGCAGAACATAATCGTCCAGCGATTGGGCAAACGATATTTGATGCTGTATTCTTTCATAATTTAATTTGTAAGGACGAAAAATTTTTCGCCCTTATGGAAAAATTACACTTTCACACGCTCAACATACGAGCCATCGCGTGTATCGACTTTGATGGTTTCACCTTCGTTGATGAAAAGCGGAACACGGACGGTCGCGCCGGTTTCGACAGTTGCCGGTTTCGTGGCATTTGTTGCGGTGTCGCCTTTTAAACCCGGCTCGGTGTAAGTTACCAACAACGGCACGTGAGCGGGAAGGTCGGCGTACAAAACAGTTTCCGACTGCGCGTGAACAACAACTTCTGCTATCATTCCTTCTTTCAAGAAATCAACGCCGTTGATTTGCTCTTTTGCGATGGGAATTTGTTCGAAAGTTTCGTTGTTCATAAAATTATATCCCATATCGTCTTGATACAGAAATTGATACTCGCGACGTTCGATACGAACTTCGTCGATTTTTACGCCTGCGTTGAACGTTTTTTCCAACGTGCGACCGGTTACAACATTTTTCATTTTCGTGCGCACAAATGCTGCGCCTTTTCCCGGTTTAACGTGTAGAAATTCGGTAATAAAATAGTATTGACCGTCTAAATCAATACACATTCCATTTTTAATATCTGCGGTAGTTGCCATATAGTTTATATTATTTCAAATTTTTAATTTCAGATTTTACGTCATTGCGGTACTGAATCAAGTTCAGTATGACGTAGTTTTGAATTGCAAAAATAGTGATTTTTTTGAATTTTCTCATTGGTTGTTGATTATTTTAATTGCTTTTTCCAACAACTCATCTTTTCCTTTTCTAATTTCGTTTATGGTTGGTTCACCCAGATATCAGGAATTGTCCCGACACGCTGTGTTTGTGTTCCATCGGGATAATAAACGCCAATGCCTGTTATCCAAGTTGATAATCCCACTTTTCACCTTGTTTTCTGATTGATATTTAGAGCATTGTATAATTTTTTGCACAAAGACAAAAAAAATCTATTGCAAATTACCAAATCCCTTCTTTTCTCGCAACTTGTAACTGTTTACAAAACAAAATCCCTAAAATTTTTCGAGTGAACTGTTTGAATCTCTGTGTTGTAAGATTCTGAAAATGAATTTATTTTCTTTGTTTTTGAGTTTTCGTTCCATTTCATTTCATAAGCCGAAATTTTACCTTCGTTTTCCTCTATGTAGTCAATTTCCTGTTGAGTGGTAGTGCGCCAAAAATAACTTTTTGCAAAAGGAGCATCAAAGTTGTTGCGCTTCAGTCGCTCGGAAATCAGAAAATTTTCCCACAACGCACCTTTGTCCTCTCTGATTGACAGAGGATTAAAGTTGTTGATAATGGTATTTCTAACGCCGTTGTCCCAAAAATAAATTTTCTTTCCGAATTTCAGTTCGTTGCGCAAGTTGCGACTGAAACCGCTGAGTGTAAAAACGATAAACCCTTTTTCAAGAATTTCGATGTAGGATTTTACGGTGTTTTTGTCAATGTTGAGCAGTCGGGCAAGTTCATTGTACGACACTTCACTGCCAATTTGCAAGGCGAGTGCTTTCAGCAGATTTTCAAGCACTTCCGGTTTTTTGATTGTCGAAAAAGCCAACAAATCTTTGTATAAATAACTGTCAATCAGTTGTTTTAAACGTTCTTTTTCCTCGCCCGAATACATTATTATTTCGGGATACATTCCGTAAATAAGTCTGATTTCGAGTTGTTGAAGCGATTTTACATAGCCTTCGGTACTTTCGAGTTCGCTCCAAGCAACGGGAAACATCAGATATTCCCATTTTCTGCCGGTGAGCGATTCCGACAAACTGTTTTTGATTTCAAACGAGGATGAACCGCTGACAATGAGTTGCACATCTTTAAATTTATCCACAATAATTTTCGCCGTCAGTCCGATGTTGTTAATCCGCTGAACTTCGTCGATAAATATAATTCGGTGATTTCCAATGATATTTCTTATTTGTTCGGTCGAAGGTTCGTTCAGCAAATCGCGTGTAAAACTATCGTCGCCATCCAAAATCAATACGTTCTCATATTTGCTTATTAGTTGGAAAATAGAAGTCGTTTTTCCGATTTGCCTTGCACCAATCACAACAATTGCTTTTCCCGAAAACAATTTTTGTGCAATAATCTGTTCTATTTTACGCTGTATCATAGTTTTAAATTTTGAGGCAAAGGTAGTTTTTATTTTTCAATTCACCAAATTCAATCAAATTCGGTGAATACAATTCACCAAATTCAATCAATTTTGGTGAATTGAATTCACCAAAATCACACTTTTGGTCTTTTTTATACAATCTCATACTTTTTCACCACACATAAACTTATGTGAAATTTTATTCAAGTCTGCAATCGTTTGCAAAGGAAATCCCTCAAATTTCCACAAAAACTTTGTTTCTGCCAAAAATCAATACTTTATTTTTGCCTCGTCAATTAACAAATTATCAATGTATTATCGAGCCTAAACCGTTTGTTTTGTTTTTGAAAACAACATTTTAGGAGTAAAACAACAAACTCTTATGAAAAAAACGCTACTTCTTTTTGTTTCGTTTTTCATTCTTTCGCAAAATGCTTTTGCACAAATAGTTACAACCAATCCGGCTTTTATAACAGAATCGTCGGGAGCAATCGAAATTATTTTTAATGCCGACCAAGGAACGGGTGCTTTGAGAGATTACACCGGAACTGTCTATGCGCACACCGGACTTATCACTTCCGAAAGTCGAAACGACTCCGATTGGAAATACGTGCTTACCGAATGGGGCGAAAATACGGAACAAACCCGACTGACTCCGCTCGGAAATAATCAGTGGAGATTTGTTATTTCGCCCTCGATAAGAGAGTTTTACGGAGTTCCGGCAGGCGAAAGAGTTCTGCGATTGGCTTTTGTATTCCGCAGTGCCGAGTCTGATGCGCAAGGACGATTTTTGGAAGGAAAAGACTTGGTGAGCGGTGTTCCGAGCGATATTTTTATCGATGTATTTGAGGATGGATTGAATGTGAATTTTGCGCTTCCGTCGGGAAATCAATCTGTCAGACTGAATCAGAGCCTCGATTTTATTGTCAATACTTCGGCTGAGGCAAATATCGAACTTTTGATAAACAATCAGGTTGTTCGCTCTGTAACACAAGCCGAGCAACTTTCTCACACGCACACTTTTACTCAGCGAAACGATTTTATCGTTGTGGCACAAGCATCAACCGGAACGCAAGTTGCTCGCGATACGCTCTTTGTTGTTGTTCCGCGTCCGGCTCAATTTGATGCTCGTCCGCAAGGTGTGATTGATGGCATCAACATTATAAATGATTCCACCGTAACTTTTGTGTTGTACGCGCCAAGAAAACAAAATATTTTTGTAACCGGCGATTTCAATAATTGGCGACAACTGAACGATTATCAACTCAAACGAGATGGAAATTATTGGTGGCACACAGTAACCGGTTTGGACAAAGACCGTTTGTATCGTTTTCAATACATCGTTGATGACACGATACGCATAAGCGACCCGTTTGCAAAACTTATTCTCGACCCTTGGAATGATGATTGGATTAACGAACGTCACGTTCGTTTCCCCGATTTACCGCCGTATCCGGTCGGACAAGCAACCGGACTTGTTGCCACGTTCCAGATAAATCGACCGCAGTTCAATTGGGATGTTCCTAATTTTCAAATGCATCCGCACCGCAATGTAGTAATTTACGAACTTTTGCTTCGCGATTTTACCGTAGAACAATCGCTCGAAGCAGCCATTGCCCGAATGGATTATTTGCAATATCTCGGCATTACCGCTATTCAACTGATGCCGATAATGGAATTTGACGGAAATAACAGCTGGGGATACAGTCCGAATCACTTTTTTGCCACCGACAAAGCATACGGAACGCCCGAAATGTACAAGCGGTTTATCAACGAAGCGCACAAGCGTGGAATGGCGGTAATTCTCGACATTGTACCAAATCACGCAACGGGAAATCATCCTTGGGCGATGCTTTATTGGGACAGAGAACGCGGACAAACTGCGTCTGACAATCCTTTCTTTAATGTCAGCGCACCGCATCAGTGGAGTGTTTTCCACGATTTTGACCATTCACACCCGAAAGTGCGTGAGCATTTCCGCCGAGTATTCCAATATTGGAGTGAGGAGTTTCGGGTTGATGGTTTCCGTTTCGATTTGAGCAAAGGAATTACACAAGGAAATTATCAAGGTGGTTTCTTGCCCGGACGTTGTCCGGCTTATGGCGACGACAGTTGGTGTCAAGACAGAATCGATTGGCTTACCGAATACTTCCACGCTGCTCGCGACGTAAATCCGAATACAATGTTCATTTTGGAGCATTTTACTCACCATCCTGAGGAGGAGGAACTTGCTCGTCGCGGAATGTTTTTGTGGCGAAATGTACATCCACAATTTAAGGAAGCAGCGATGGGTTGGCGAAACAACAGTGGTTTTGAAAGAATGTTTTCCGAGAATATTCCGTGGGATTTGCGCCACTGGGTAGGTTATGCCGAAAGCCACGATGAGGAACGCCTTTTCTTTGATGTAAGAACATACGGCGCAGGAAATTTGCGAACTGATTCCGTTGCACGAATGCAGCGTGTGCCGCTCGTTATGGCATTTGCAACTTTGCTTCCGGGACCGAAAATGATTTGGCAGTTTGGCGAAATAGGTTTTGATGTGCAATCGGGCGAATCCGGTTCACCAATTCGTATGAACGAAAAACCGTCGGGCTTTCTTTGGTTCGACCGATGCGAGCATCGTCAAGCAGCATTTCACGCCTCGTCGCGAATTTTGAACTTGCGTCGACTGTATCCGAATGCTTTCAACTATGGAAATTTCAATGCGCAAATATCTTATAACGATTGGTGGAACGGCAGACGAATTCAACTCCAACACGAGGATTTGAATATGATTGTGATTGGAAATTTTAGAGCATTTGAACAGCCTTATGACGGGCGGATTGACGCATTTCCGAATTTTCCGCACGGCGGAACGTGGCACGAACTCTTAACCGGCGAAACGCGCAATGTTGAAGATAATAATCGAAATCCAACCATTCAGTTACGCCCGGGCGAAGTGCGCATTTACACCAACAGACCAATACCTGTTCCGCCGATGCCGCATATTCCCGAGCCGACCAACGTACAAAGACCACGAATAACAAGCGATGTGTTTGTTTATCCGACTTTAACAGACGGCAGAGTGCATATTTCTACCGCTTCGACTATCAAAAGGGTTTCGGTATTTGACTTGCACGGAAATTTAATGAACATAACAAACAATAATTTCACAATCGATTTAAGCACACTTTTCAACGGAATGTATTTTATCGAAATCACAACTTCCGAAGGCAGAACAGTGCATCGAGTAATAAAAAACAACTAAACAATTAAAATTTTACGTTTATGAAAAAGCTTACTTTATTTTTTGTTGCGCTATTTTGCGCGAATGTGCTTTCGGCAGAAATTTCTGCCGGAACGAGATTGTACCTTGAACCAAATAATTGGGTAGAGGGAAGCGAACGTTTTGCAGTCTATTTTTTCGGAAACAGTGGAGAGGCTTGGGTTAGTATGAATCCTGTTTCAACTTTTTTCGAAGCTGTTGTACCATCCGGAACGTGGGATGGTTTTGTTTTCGTAAGAATGTGGCACGACAATCCAAACAATTCTTGGGGTGGTCAAGTTAGAAATCAAACATCAAACATTTATGATGTTATAAATAATTTTTTCAGAATCACCGGCTGGGAGCGAGATGATTTTACAGGAGACCGTATCAATACCATTCCCGCCGGAACAATACTGCATCTTTTACCAAACGAGGATTGGTTAATAGATAATGCGCGCTTTGCTGTCTTTTTTTACGAAGGAGCTCAGTCGGGAGATGCTAGTACGTGGGCAAGAATGACACCCACCGGAGGCGATGGAGGTTTCTACCAAGTTGAAGTTCCTACTGGTGGAAACTGGATAGGTGCTGTTTATGCAAGAATGGATGAGGATGATACGCTTGAAGATAGCTTTAGTGTACGTTTGAATCAGGTACAAGACTTTCATCACATTGGACATCAACCCTTGTTTACACAAAACTTATGTATAGTAGCCGGTTGGTGGGCAGGTCGTTTTGAACAATACGGCATCAATCTCGGTAGTTTTATGGCATCGGGTTGGACAGAACACAGAAACTTGGAGCGTCATACACCTTTTTTCCCAAATGGAATAGACGAAGTGCAAGATGTTTTTAATGTGCTTATGGTAGATGTTAAAGAGGATAAAACTTCGTTTACTATTTTCCAAAGCGATTTTGCTGTTGAGACAGACCAAGATTTTAATGTAGTTGCTGATATTCCTGCTGGAAGCATCATTCGTGCGGTTGCACATTGGCATCCTGTATCGGAAAGAAAAGATAACACGCACACCGTAGTTTTGCCCGATGGAGTTGTAATTATTAATGGAGTAGAAGTAGGTACACACGAGAATCTTGAGTTTACAGCCATTATATCTATGCCGGATGACGACATTGTAACGATTAGCGGTAAATCCCTAACTGACGACGAAGCGTCTTTTTTACGTGCTTTGTCTGCATCGGAACTTCGATTGAACATTGAGGGTATTCCTGTACCCGACCAAATTACGACAGAAAACATAGAAGTTACTTT
>Ga0123355_10002055_pt1 | contig 28435 bp, 28 predicted proteins | sample TergutEmb28metaG_3_FD_89872 | JGI IMG/M metagenome (GOLD analysis project Ga0123355, IMG submission 89872) | Embiratermes neotenicus P1 segment gut microbial communities from Petit-Saut dam, French Guiana - Emb289 P1 | ecosystem: Host-associated > Arthropoda: Insects > Digestive system > Gut ... | reverse complement strand
CGCGGATGAATTTGGGGTGGTATCACGAAGCTAATTGCTCTCGTCCCCGAAAACTATGTTTTCGGAGGGGAGGGCATTTTTATTTTCCATCTTTTACAATTCAACTCTTAATTTTGAAAGGGGTATTACATGAAAATTTTAATAGGAAGTGCTTGGCCTTATGCGAATGGTTCGCTGCATATCGGACACCTCGCCGCTCTTTTACCGGCCGATGTAATCGCTCGGTATTATCGAGCGAAGGGTGATGATGTTTATTTTGTTTCGGGTAGCGATTGTCATGGTACGCCTGTCGCTATCAGGGCGAAACAGGAGAATAAATCGCCGCAAGAAATCAGTGAATTTTATCATGCAGAATTTTGTGAGTGCTTTGAAAAACTCGGCTTTAGCTATGACCGCTACGGAAAGACTTCATCCGACGAGCATATAACTTTTGTGCAAGCATTTCACAAAACTATGTATGCTGGTGATTATATTTTTGAACAAGAATCTCCGCAAGCATTTTGTGAGCATTGCAGCACTGCCCTTGCTGACCGATTTGTTATTGGAAAATGCCCGGACTGTAATGAACAGGCTCGTGGCGACCAATGCGATGCTTGCGGTAGTGTGTTAGACCCGAATAATCTTCTGGAACCGCTGTGTTCTATATGTAAAAACATGCCGGAGTTTCGTCCAACTCGGCATTTATTTCTCGCAATATCCAAACTGGAGAATGAGCTTACTAATTTTCTAAATGCTCGTCCACATTGGCGTAAAAATGCAGTTGCATTTACACGGCGTTATATTGATGAGGGATTACGCGACCGGGCTGTAACAAGAGGTATTGACTGGGGGATAGATGTGCCTAAGGATGGCTACGAGGACAAAAAAATTTATATTTGGGCTGAGAATGTTCTGGGCTATCTTTCGATGAGCGAAGTTGCGACTGCCAAGCGCGGTGTAGACTATTGTAGTATACATGATGATGACAGCCGGCATTATTATGTCCACGGCAAAGATAATGTGCCATTCCACTCTATCATCTTGCCGTCCCTTATGTTGGCACATGGTGGCAAATGGCGCTTGCCGGATGATATAATCTCCAGTGAATATTTAACACTTGAAGGGCGCAGAATTTCAACAAGCCATAACTGGGCTATATGGGTAAAAGATATAGTGGATAGATACCATCCCGACTCAATTCGCTATTTCATGTTGGCAAGCGGCCCGGAGAAACGCGACACGGATTTTACTTGGCGAGAATTTGTAAACAACCATAATGGGGAACTGCTTGGAGCATATGGAAATTTTATCAACCGCACGTTGTCCTTCGTTTACAAATACTATAGTGCGACTGTACCGGAAGGCCAGTTAACTTTGGAAATTGAGACAAGGATACTCGAACAGTTTCATGTCGTTGGTACACTCATAGAAAATGGAAGCCTTCGGGATGCCATTGATACTGTGTTTGAGCTTGTACGTTTCGGAAATAAATTTTTCGATAGCGAACAGCCGTGGGTAACGCGAAATACTGATATGAAATCCTGTGCCAACACTATTTATGGTTGTGTTCAACTAATCGCTAACCTTGCGGTTTTACTTGAACCGTTTTTACCTTTCTCATCCACAAAGGTAAAAGGTTGGCTGGAGGTAGAAAATGGCTGGACAATGAAAAATATTCCTTCTGGTTTTATGATTCCCGAACCAGACATATTGTTTGAACGACTGGACAAAAAAATCATTGATGAAGAATTACAACGGCTTCATCAGTAGACACTTTTATTCATTCAACAATTTAACATCAGACCACAAAGTGGGCTTAACGGCAAACACAAATTCGCGTCTGCCGAGCGGGTCATAGGGTGCAGCCCTATCAGTCGCAAGCGGGAAATGGATGTCCATTTTCCCTGCTTGCAAATCGCTTATAATGCGTTAGCGCACTTTCTCCAGTCAACAACAAAAGACAGCATAACAGGAAGGGGGCAGCCATCATTTGACTGCTCCTTTGTACTTCCACTAAACAATTTACTCTGACTTATTCTAGTTTGACAATGGATTTAACCCTGTACGCTTGCCATTCAGCAAACTCGCGTTACCGTTAGCGCTTACTTGCAGATTATCTTTGAATACGTTGAGTGCAAATCAAGGTTTGCACGAATGCAGCATTCGTGCCTTCTCAAATGACGAAAAATCAGTATCACAAATTCGCTAAACCCATTTATGTGAACATGCTCTAGAGTAAAAACAGCTAAAATTGCTAGTATAGTTCTATAAATTTACCATATTTTTTGTCATATTTCAAGCGAGGTGAGCAAAAACAGTACTCGCCATGACAACTTCATTACAAGTGTTGTTTATAATATAGCTATTCGGATAAAAGGAGGCTAACATATGGCTAGAATTTTAATAGTGGAAGATGATTATGACATAAATGAATTGATTGCAAAAAACTTAAAGTTAGTCGGGCATTCATATGTTCAGGTGTTTGATGGAACAGAGGCCGTAGGGCTTGCGGAGGAAAATGATTTTGATTTAATTCTATTAGACATCATGCTTCCGGGGATGGATGGGTTTGAAGTTATAAAGAAAATCCGGCCAACGCCTGTTATTTTTATCACGGCGAAAAATGGCTTGGAACACAGGCTTAATGGGCTTGCTTTGGGTGCGGATGACTATATTATTAAGCCTTTTGAGATGCTTGAATTACTTGCCCGGATTGAGACGGTTTTGCGACGTACACAGAAGAATATTACGACGTTTAGCCTGGATAGTGCGGTTGTTAATTTAACAGACAGAACTACTAGTGTGAACGGTGAGGAAATCGACCTGTCGCCGCAGGAGTTTGCGCTTTTGGAAGTGATGATAAGGAATCGAAATATTGCGCTGTCGAGAGATAAGCTGTTGGAGCTGGCATGGGGATATGATTATCTTGGCGAAACGCGCACAGTGGACAACCATATTCAAAGGCTCAGAAGCAAGCTGGGATGGGAAGACAGGATCAAAACGATCTATAAACTGGGTTACAGGCTGGAGGCGAAGTAATGAGACTAAAGACGTATATAGCCACATACCTGCTCATCCTTGCGATCTTGTTTTCAAGTGTTGGCATGGTTTCTTTTCATTTGAATAATAGCCAAATAAATATGTTAAAAGAACAAAGCGCCGGGCAGTTTCAAACTATTGCAAGCTCTCTTGGTAGAGACATAGCTGTTTTATGGGGGAGAAGCCTTTCGGATGAAAATTTCTCTGAAGGCGTTGACAGCCTTGTAAGAGGCTATTCAAGATATTATAGCAGGCATAATATTTATATCTCTGTTATCGATCTCAAATTGCCTGGGCAAAGCGATGAGCCGCTCCGGTCAGAAATAACAATACTAGATGCCGAAAATGGATATTTTATTGCTATTTCAGGACTGCTCGCTGAGCCTTTTGGACACTTTCTGTTGGATTACAGTCTAAATATAACTGAGCATATTAAAGACATGCGAGATATTCAACATACACTCTTGCTTTCAGCCATTATATTTTCAACTATTGCGGCTTTTGCCTTGTACTTAATTTTATCATCTATATTTAAGCCTCTTACAATTGTCGCGAGGACTTCAAGAGAGATTGCGGATGGACGGTTTGGCGAGAGGATTCCTGTTAACGCTAAAAATGAGCTCGCTCAAGTGGCTCATGATTTTAACAAAATGGCGGAGCGAATAGAGCGTCAAATCATATTGCTGGAGGAGGAAGCAGAGAACAAGCAGCAGTTTGTGGACAATTTCGCCCATGAAATGAGAACTCCTTTAACTTCCATCTACGGCTACGCGGAGTACATGCATAAAGCGACTTTGGATGATGGTGAGGTTGTTACATTGTCGGGGCGTATTATGAATAGAGCAGGCTATTTGGAAGACATTGCAAACTCACTTCTCCAGCTTGCCATGCTGCGAGACTATAAGCCGGATAGACATGAGATTGATCTTCGGCGCTTGTTTGATGATATTGAGCAAATCATAAAAACGCAGATAGCGGATGCGAGCATTAAGTTTATATCCAAGGACAATAAAGCGGTTATACATGGGCAAGAGGATTTAATTAAAAGCCTATTGCTGAACCTATGCCTAAACGCGATAAGGTCATGTACGCCTAATGAAGGTATTATCTGTTTGGAGTCTAAGAAAGAGGATGGAAATACAGTATTATCTGTGACAGACAATGGCTGTGGCATTCCTGAGGCTTCGCTTGCAAAAGTTGCTGAGCCATTTTATCGTGTTGACAAAGCTCGTAACCGGAAGCATGGCGGGGCAGGGCTTGGATTGACTCTATGTCAAAAAATCGCGGAAGCCCACGGCGCTGAAATGATTATCGAATCCACGGTAGGCGTTGGAACAATCGTAAAGATACTTTTTACAGGTTCGTGACAACTCAGAGATGATTTCGTGACAGTTTAGTTTTACCATAGGCTTTGTGAGGCTCACAAAACCTAAATCGAAAGGAAAGAAGACTAATGGAAAAAACAAGAGCAAAAGGTAAGGAACTTATGAAGGTTATTGCAGTCAGCGGTCTATCTATCGCACTGTTCAGCGCAACGCTAGTTGGTTTTAATAATGTTGTTTTTGCGGAGGCCACAAGCGTAGCTACGCCTTTGCAGCCCATAGGAGCAGCTATGGAAATCACCCAAGCGTTACCACGTCAGGTAGAAACAGAAGTCGGCATACAAAGTTTTGAGCCGCCCAATATAACAGTTGCCGGTGGCTCCGGATTGAATCGGCATGCTAATAATACTGTATCCGCCGCCGCCATGCCAATGGATGAGGCCGCGCAAATTGGCGCACTCTATATATGGGACATATTTGGCGAAAGCATAGACGGCATGCATGTTGAAATGCTGTTTGGGTCATGGCCAAGCCATTCCAGGGCATACTGGATAGGCATAGTATTTCCTACACAGCTGGATGAAATTCCAGACAACGACATGAGCCAAGAAGCTATTGACGCCCGCATAGCCCGAGCGAATAGTGAACTTTACAGGTTTATAATCGATGCGGTCACAGGTCTTAGGATAGACATATCTCCGGGGTTTGGATACGTATCTCAGTTGACCCAGGAAGAAAGGCAGGCACTTGATTCTGTGCGTATTACGGATGAACAAATAGCATGGCATGTAGCTTGGCAAGAGAAAACAACAAGCGAGCGGATGGCCTATCTGGGGCTTTCGCAAGAAGATATCGAGCCTTACCTGGAAACAGCAAGAGAGTTTGCCCGCAGACACTTTAACAACTCGGCTGTGGCCTATGAAACAGAGAGCTTCAATGTGCTTCATAATGTAGGGCGCCATCTAAGTAGAGATGTTGAGGTAGGGCTGGGAGGAATTGAACTTGTGATTTCCGACGACACCGGCCGTGAAGCTATTATTATGGTGAATGCGGGAACGCATAGATTAAGGTCCGGGCTAGGCATTAGAACAGAGCACAATGACTTTATCCCCGGGTTCAGCTATTATGCACCGGGTGGACGCGGATAGAAGATAATTGTAAAAGTTCTGTTAAATAAAAACAGATAAAAACCCGATGACGCTGGAGTAAGCAAATTCCTGCGGCATCGGGTTTTTATGGCTGTCTTTTACCTTATTGCATTCAAAATTTCTGCTGCAATTTCATCTTCACAGCGGTTGGCACAAACTACTATTGTTTTTTCGCCATGACTGGCTGTGATCTCTATGGCCTTCTGATAGTTTTCATTAATTTGTTCTAGCACTTGCAATTCATCGAATATACCTCTATCATTGCTTCTGGATTTTATGCGCTCAATTGCTTTTTGAGGACAAAGCGACAGATAGATAGTCAAGTCCGGGGCAATTGCTCCAAAGCGTTTGTTAAGGTCATAAATTTCCGGAAGGGAGAAGCCCTTTGGCAGGCTTGAATCATTTTCGCTGCATTTCGAGGGGCGTCCTTGATAAGCCATGTTCGATAAATAGTATCTGTCACAAATGACATCGCGCCCGGCCTCGAGTGCCGGGCTTACAATTTTATCCAAATGCTCCATGCGGTCGGCGATTAAGAGAACTATAAGCGCGCTTAGGCTCAAGTTTGTGCAGTCTTCAACCGCGCGACACAGCTCTCGAACCTGCGGATTATTCATATAAAAGCCGCTTCGTAAAAGTTCAAGCCCTGAAAAATCTGTCGTAGCCGGCGTACCGGCATGGCCACTCAAAAACTTTAGTATTTCTGATGGATTTATCTCAATTTTTTTCGAAAATATGGCACTGCATAACTGTCCCGCGCCGAGCTCAGACGGTTCGCGGGTCAGAAGGCTGCCCTGAAGAGCCTGAGCAAGTCGTGATGCTTGCGTTGACTTTCCGCTGCCGTCAAGGCCTTCTATTACAGTAAATTTTCCACGAGTCATGGTAATTCTCCCAAAAATAAAATTAGTCGCCAATCCTATTGTGTTGCAAGTACAAGTATAGTTCTACATTTATGGCCTGTCAAGTCAGCCGAGAGAGCGCTTTTTTAAAAAAATATGTCATAGTAAGTTGATTATTTTTCAAAACAGCTTTATAATATTGGTTAGAGCAAATCGGCTTTAAGAAAGACACGCATGCGTGTAGTTTTTTAAAGTTGATTCACGCCCCCTTAAGCGGTGCACCTATAGGTGTAGAGCTTAAGGCAAGACGCGAGCGAAGCGACGTGGATATGTTCAACTTAAGAACTTGTCTTAAGTTGAACATATGCAATGTATTAAATTTTGACAACTCATTTAAGGAAAGGGTTGAAAGCGTGAATTTTTTAGATAGCATAAAGCAAAGAGCCAGAAGCAATAAGAAGACTATAGTGTTGCCTGAGGCGTTTGACAGGCGCACATTGGATGCGGCTCATACGGTTCTGAAAGAGGATATAGCGCATGTCTTGCTTATCGGGGATGAAGAAGCGATAAAAGCCGATGCAAAAGATTTGGATTTGTCCGGTGCTAAGTTTATTAACCCTCGTGATTTTGAGAAATTTGACGAGCTTAGCGAAGCGCTTTACGAACTTCGAAAAGAAAAAGGAATGACAATGGATGAGGCCAAAAGGCTTCTTGTGGAAGAGCCTCTTTATTTGGGGGACATGCTGGTTAAAGCAGGTCTGGCGGACGGCATGGTGGCGGGTGCTCACTACTCAACTGCCGATGTTTTGCGGCCGTCGCTTCAGATACTTAAAACAAGCCCTGGGACAAGCATTGTGTCTTCTTTCTTTATTATGGTAGTGCCTGATTGCGATATGGGAGAGGGCGGCGTTTTTCTGTTCTCTGACTGCGCACTTGTTCAAAACCCGAACAGTGAAGAATTGGCGGCGATTGCGCTTTCGAGCGCTAAGAGCTTTGAGAACCTCGTAGGAGTCGAGCCTGTCGTGGCGATGCTTTCTCATTCTACATTGGGGAGCGCAAAACACCCGGATGTCGATAAAGTAGCTCAGGCTGCGAAGCTGGTTAAAGAAAAGAACCCAACCCTCAAGGTTGGCGGAGAGTTCCAGGCGGACACGGCTATTGTGCCAAGTGTAGGTAAGGCAAAGGCGCCAAGCGATAGCGCCGCGGGCTGTGCTAATGTGCTTATATTCCCTGATGTGGACGCGGGCAATATCGCGTATAAGCTTGTACAGCGACTAGCCAAAGCAGAGGCCTATGGCCCCGTGACTCAAGGCATCGCAAAGCCTGTAAATGATTTATCTCGTGGCTGCTCGGCGGATGATATAGTAGGAGTTGTTGCTATTACAGCGGTACAAGCGCAATGATGGGACTTTAAGCCCTTGGAGGCTCTGCCTCCAAACCTCCGCAAGGGAGCAGGCTCCCTTGACCATGTTTTGCAAACATTTTGAATTACGCCTCTAAAGGGCTATAATATAACAATTGAGCGAAGGAGAATATTAAAAATGAAAATTCTTGTTATGAACTGTGGGTCATCATCACTTAAGTATCAGCTTATTGATATGACAAATGAAGCTGTTATGGCAAAAGGTCTTTGCGAGCGAATTGGCATTGACGGCAGCAAAATTAAGCACGAAAGCAATGCTAAATTTGAGGCAGAAAGCCCAATGCCAACGCATACCGAAGCTATTAGCCTGGTTATAGATATGCTTATTTCAAAAGAGCACGGCGTAATCGAGTCGATCGACGAGGTTCATGCGGTAGGACACAGGGTTGTTCACGGCGGCGAGAACTTTTCGTCGTCTGTAGTAGTAACCGATGAGGTTATGGCTGCTATTAAAGCATGCGCCGACCTTGCGCCGCTTCACAATCCACCGAATATTATAGGTATCGAAGTATGCGAGAAGCTATTGCCGGGCAAGCCTCAAGTTGTCGTTTTTGATACTGCATTCCATCAAACTATGCCGGAAAAAGCTTATCTCTATGCACTGCCTTATGAGTATTATGAAAATCATAAAGTAAGACGCTACGGCTTCCATGGGACAAGCCATAAATATGTGTCAGATCGTGCGGCAAGCATTTTAGGCAAAGATATCAAGGATTTGAAAATAATAACTTGCCATATGGGCAATGGCGCGAGCGTTGCAGCTATCTCAGACGGCAAAGTTGTCGACACTTCCATGGGTCTTACTCCTCTTGAGGGTCTCGCTATGGGCACCAGAAGCGGTGATATGGACCCTGCTATTATGCAGTTTGTGATGGGTAAGGAATCCTTGAGCATTAAAGAAATGGAAAATGTGCTTAATAAAAATTCAGGCGTTCTTGGAATCTCTGGTGTTTCCAGTGACTTTAGAGATGTTGAAGCTGCTGCTGCCGGCGGTAATAAAAGAGCTCAAGCTGCTCTTGACGTTTACTACTACAGAGTGGCAAAATATGTTGGCGCGTATGCCGCTGCTATGAATGGCGTGGACGCAGTTGTGTTTACTGCCGGACTTGGTGAAAACAGTGCAGAGGCGAGAAAAGAAATTTCCAGCTATCTGGGCTATTTAGGCCTTGAAATAGATGATGAGAAAAACAATGTCAGGGGCGTTGAAGTGAACTTCGCAAAAGCGGGCTCAAAAGTGGCAGCGCTTCTTATTCCTACCAATGAAGAGCTTGTTATCGCGAGAGACACGGTGGCTTGCTTGAAATAGTAATAGATTTGCACAAAAATCAATTTTTAAAAGCGAGTGGGGTTCAGTGGGGTTCGGGGTGAAGTCCTGAAAAGGCTGTCCTTGCAATAAGTATTGACAAAAATACTGGCACTGGTTATAATATCAGGCACGTGCGTTTTTGAGTGTGCGTATTTTTAGGTGTGCGCTTTGAAAGGATTGTATATGGTTATAAATACCAATCAAGTTCTGCCAAGTGGGTTTAGCATTGATTATGAGGTTCTTGAAAGTGTGTCTGAGTCTTATCTTGTGAAAGGTGATGAAGTGCAGGCATACGTTCAAGGCAAAGTTCTGCCAAGCGGGCCGGATGACTATGTATTTTCAGGTAGTCTCAGGATAGCATGTACGCTTATCTGTGATAAATGCTTGAAAGAAATCCCCTTCAGCTTAGCTTCAAGTGTTTGTGAAAAGTTCACAGCCACGGAAGCGGCGGAAGGATGGCCGATAAGCGACGGCACACTCGATTTTACGGAAGCAATCAGGGCAAATATTTGCGCTCTGTTGCCTATGAAAATATTATGTACAAACGATTGCAGGGGCTTATGCCCTATGTGTGGTAAAAATTTGAACAAGGATGATTGCACATGCGAAAAACCAAAAGACTCAAGGTTTGCGCAGCTGGATTCCTTTTTCAAAGAGGAGGTGTAGCATAATGTCTATAGGACCAAAGGGAAAAGTTTCAAGATCCAGAAACAGAATGAAGAGGGCACATGCATGGAAGATTTCAACGCCAACATTGGTTAAATGTTCCAAATGCCAAGAGCTGATGGTTCCGCACAGAGCTTGCAGAGCTTGTGGTGCGTACAATAAAAAAACCGTCGTAAACGTTGACTAGCATGGGTGCCGGAAGGGTTGCTCACGCTAAGGAGAATAGCCCCCGTTATGTATAGTCAATTATATTGATTATGGCGGGGGCGCTTGGTGTCTAAACAATCGTTATCAGGAATGGGGGTTCTGCTTATGCGGGAAAATATAATTATAGCTGTAGATGCCATGGGTGGAGATCATGCCCCTGCGGAAATAGTCAAAGGTTCAGTTCTTGCGCTTTCCAATAAAGACATGCCAAATGTTCAAATTAAGTTGTTTGGACCGGAGGATGTTGTTGGCGCAGAGCTTACAAAGCATGATTATGATAAAGCGCGCATAGAGCTTATTCATGCCCCTGAAATTATAACAATGGATGAATCACCTACGAGTGCGGTTAGAAATAAAAAGGACTCTTCCATGATGATGGCTATGTATGCAGTTAAAGAAGGGCAGGCTGATGCGCTTATTTCTGCTGGGAACTCAGGTGCATTGCTTGCAGGCTCGACATCTATAATAAAGCGTATCAAAGGAATTGAGCGCCCTGCTTTAGGGACTCCTCTGCCAAATGCCAAAGGAATAACTTTCTTGCTTGACAGCGGTGCAAATATGGACTGTAAGCCAAACTATCTTGTGCAATTCGCTAAGATGGGCTCTATTTATATGGAGTATGTTCACAAAAAGAAAAATCCAAGAGTAGCTCTCGTAAATGTCGGAGCGGAACGGGAAAAAGGCAATGCCCTGACGAAAGAGGTCTATACTCTTTTGGAGCAAGAGAAGAGCATCAATTTCATAGGCAATATCGAAGGACGGGATATCCCAAGGGGAGAATGTGACGTAGCTGTTTGTGACGCCTTTGTGGGTAACGTCATACTTAAATATACCGAAGGCATGGCCGGTTCTTTGATGGGATTGATAAAAGAAGAGTTAATGTCTACGACTATTTCAAAAATGGGTGCACTTTTAGCTAAAGGCGCATTTGGAAATATTAAAAAACGCTTTGACTACGCAGAAGTCGGCGGCGCACCGTTTTTGGGGCTTAAAAAAATCGTTATAAAGGCGCATGGTTCGTCGGATCATAGAGCCATCCGCAGCGCAATATATCAGTCGTATATGTTTGCTTCACTAAATCTCTGTGAAGAAATAGAAAAATATTGCCTGCAAAATCAGATGCTCGAGGATTAAGGGATAAAGTCTAGAATTTCAACCAAGTTTTTTAGAAGGGGTCGTTATATGTATAAAGAGCTTGAAGAAAAATTAGATATCCGTTTCAAAAACGCACAATATGCCGAGCAAGCCTTCACACACAGTTCATATGCCCATGAAAAAAAAATGGATTCACTGGGCAATAATGAGCGCTTGGAATTTTTGGGCGATGCCGTGCTGGAGCTTGTTATAAGTGAATCATTATATCTTCGCTATCCGGACCTTCCTGAAGGTGAGCTTACAAAGCTTCGGGCATACTTAGTTTGTGAAAGTTCTCTTGCCAAAAGAGCTCAGGAAATTGGGCTGGGCGAATATCTCTACATGGGCAGAGGCGAAGAAATGTCCGGCGGGCGCAACCGCGAATCCATATTGGCCGATACATTAGAAGCTGTTTTTGGCGCGGTTTTTATAGACCAAGGGCTGGAGGCCGCAAAAAAAGCTATATCTAAAATTTTCAGCAAAGATATTGAAAAGCTTCCTAAAAATTTTGTAGGGGGCGACTATAAGACAACATTGCAGGAAGAAATCCAGAAAACTGATAAAGATGGTGTTTCCTACGATATCGTTTCTGAGAGCGGCCTGGCACATGACAAAACATTTGTTGCCATTGCCATAGTCTCTGGCAAAGAAATAGGCAGAGGCAGTGGCAAGAGCAAGAAAGAGGCCGAGCAGTGCGCAGCACTTGAGGCACTTGAAAATATGGGCTTTGATTTTGGTGAGTAAATGGACAAGATTAATGTAGTTGTAATAGGCGGTGGCCCGGCGGGGATGGTAGCTGCAATAGGTTCTGCCCGGCGCGGTGCATCCGTTATACTCCTTGAAAAAAATGAAAAACTGGGCAAAAAACTATATATCACGGGAAAAGGGCGCTGCAATCTTACAAACGACTGTGATGAAGAGGACTTTTTGAAGAACGTTCCTTCCAATCCCAGCTTTCTCTACAGCGCCATATATGGGTATAATAGTCGATATGTTATGGTTTTTTTTGAGAGTCTTGGGGTTAAACTCAAGGTTGAACGCGGCGACCGCGTTTTTCCTGTAAGCGAAAAAGCCAGCGACATCACAAAAGCTCTGACAAAAGAGCTTGCACGGCTTAAATGCAAAGTGGAAACTAATACGAAAGTTACAGGTATTCGCATTGATAATGGTAAAGTTATAGGTGTTAATACGGGGACAGGCTTTATTGAAACAGATGCGGTAATTATCGCGACCGGAGGCCTTTCATATCCCTCGACCGGCTCCAGCGGAGACGGCTATAAATTCGCTAAGGGCGCAGGGCATGAAGTTGTTGAGCCAACCCCGGCGCTGGTTCCCCTGAAGTCTTCAGAAGAGTTTATTCCGGAGCTGGCGGGACTCAGCCTCAGGAATGTGGATTTAAGCTTATTTGCTTCTGGGAAGTTAGTCTTTAGAGATTTTGGTGAAATGCTTTTCACTCATACAGGTGTGAGCGGGCCGCTTATATTATCAGCCAGCGGGCACTATAAAGACGGCACTGCTGAAATTAAAATAGACTTAAAACCTGCGTTGGATTGGAATGAACTTGATAAGCGAGTGCTAAAAGACTTTGATGAAAATAAAAACAAACAATTTAAAAACTCGCTGGACGCGCTGCTGCCCTCAAAAATAATTCCTGTGGTAATAGAAAAGTCCGCGATTGACCCTGAAAAAAAGGTTAATGAAATAACGCGGGCTGAGCGTGAGAGGCTGATTTCTGCAATAAAAGCCTTTGACTTGAAAGTTGATGGCACTGAAGGATTTTCCCAGGCTGTTATTACCGCGGGAGGCGTGGCGCTTAATCAGATAAACCCATCGACCATGGAATCCAAGATTTGTTCAGGGCTTTACTTTGCGGGGGAAGTCTTGGACGTGGATGCGCTGACGGGCGGTTTTAACCTCCAAATTGCGTTTTGTACGGGGTTTTTAGCGGGCGAAGCAGCTTCCGAGGCTGTCTTAAAAGCGAAGACATAGTTTTTAAAGGAGGGCCAAATGCAGAGAAGCATTCGTGGTGCAACCACTGTTGATAACAATGACAAAGCTGAGATATTGACAGCAACAAAAGAACTGATAAGTCATGTCCTAACGGCGAACTGTCTTGATATAAGTCAAATAACAAATATGATTTTCACCTGCACGAAAGACCTGGATAGTGTCTATCCGGCGGCAGCGGCACGAGAACTTGGCATTACCCATGCAGCGCTCATGTGTTTTAGCGAGCTTCATGTGGAAGGCAGTCTCCCAATGTGCATAAGGCTTATGATAAATGCCGAAATGGATGCTACGCAGGACGCGGTTAAGCATATTTACCTAAGAAATGCCAAGTCTTTGCGGCCTGACCTTGTAAACGATAAAGATACAGAGCGCAAATTTTTTCAGATAGCTATCGATGGGCCGAGTGGCGTAGGTAAAAGCACTGTGGCTAAGCTATGTGCAAAGGAGCTGGGGTTTGCATATATCGATACGGGCGCCATGTACAGGGCTTTTGCCTACTATTGCATGGAAGAAGGCATCGATGTTGATGACGCAGCTCTTGTAAATAAAGCAGTGAATGACGCTCCTATTGAGATAAAGTTTATTCGTGGAGAGCAAATGGTCTACTCCAAGGGGCAGCTTATTACAGAGGAGATTCGTGCGCAGGCTGTAGCCTACGCTACCTCCAAAATTTCTGCGATACATTCTGTGCGAGAACGGCTTGTGGCAATGCAACAAGACATTGCAAAAGGGCACAATGTCATAATGGATGGCAGAGATATAGGTACAGTCGTGCTTAAAGACAGCCCTCTTAAAATATATCTCGATGCTTCGGCTGAAGTGCGTGCCAAGCGGCGAGTGCTTGAACTTGAAAAATTGGGGCATAAAACAGATTATCAAACTATACTAAACGAAGTTACTGATAGAGACTACAGAGATACAACCAGGGCGGAAGGGCCGCTCAAAAAAGCGGATGATGCGATAGAAATCATTTGTGACAATATGACTGCGGCAGAGGTTTGCGCTGTAATTTGCGCTCTGGCCAGGAAAAGACTATAACACAACGAAAAGAGGCCTATCATGCTGTTTAAATTCCTACAATCGATACTTCGCTTGTTTTTCAATATAGTATATGACATTGAAGTCGTTGGAGCTGAAAATCTGCCTAAGGACGGCTCTGCTATAGTATGTGCCAACCATATAAGTTTTCTTGATCCGTTGCTTCTTGGCGCGTTTCTGGATCGGCATTTGCACTTTATGGCAAAGTATGAGCTTTTTAAGTTTCCGCCGTTAGCGTGGCTGCTTACCAAACTCGGCGCATTCCCTGTCAATAGGCAGTCCGTAGAAATAACTAGCTTAAAACGCGCGTTGGAAGTTTTGAAGAATGGCAAAGCGATGGGAATCTTCGCTCAAGGCGGCAGAGATAAAGCCGTTGTACATGAGGACGATGGTAAGGCCGGAGTTGCTATGTTTGCCGTAAGAGGCGCGGCTCCTGTCATACCGGTTGGCATTAAGGGCAGTTTCTGGGCATTTACAAGAATCACAATTAATATTGGCGCTCCTATGCGATTTGAAGAGCCTGAAGGAAAAAAACTCAGAGCCGCAGAGCTTTCGCTGCTCACAAAAGAAATTATGAGAGAAATTAAATGTCTGTCCGAGCGGACTGATCCATAAAGGAGACATGGATATGAGTGGCGGAGGTGGCAAATGGAAATTATTAAAGCAAAAACTGCCGGGTTTTGTTACGGTGTTGCCCGAGCTGTAAGCGGAATTCATAAATTGCCAAATCCTGAAAGCTTAGCTTGCTTAGGCCCTGTGACACATAATAGAAAAGTTCTTGAAAGCCTTACCAAACACGGTATACTTACGATAGACAGTCCTCTGCAAAGTGCCGGGCGTACCGTAATAATACGAGCACACGGGGAAGTCAAAAGCATATTCGATCTGATGAACTCACAGGAGATATCTTATATTGATTATACTTGCCCCGATGTCAAAAAAATTCATGAAATAATAGCTTCTAAGTCGAAGGAAGGGTATCAAATAATTATTATAGGAGACAACTCTCACCCTGAGATAATAGGCAGCGCCGGCTGGTGTGAGGCTCCGTTGGAGAACGCGGGCAGATGTGAGCCGATAATTATAAACTCTCCCGATGAAGCTATATCTCTTAATTTAAACGCGAGTGAGAAATACGCTGTAGTAGTTCAAACTACGTTCCATAGCGCGGTGTTTGATGAAATATCGAGCATATTGAAGCGAAAATCACAGAACATAGAATTCCATAACACAATTTGCCCAGCAACACAAAAAAGGCAAAATGAGGCAAATGAAATTTCTATGAAAGTCGATAAAATGATTGTTTTGGGCGATAGATTAAGCGCTAATTCCAAAAAACTTTACGAAATTTGTAAAAAAAATTGTAAAAATACATATTTTATTGAAAGTATTGAGGAATTAGTGTTGAATAATTTAAATAAAAATGATAGAATTGGAATAACGGCCGGAGCATCTACCCCGCCAGAGATAATAGAGGAGGCTGTAATTAGAATGAGTGAGCAAGAAAAAAATGTAAACACCCAAAGTTTTGAAGAAATGCTGGATGAGTCTTTTGTAACTTTACATACAGGAGATATAGTTAAAGGCACTGTCATCCAAGTAGCTGGTGGAGAGGTTTCTGTCAATTTAGGCTATAAGTCAGACGGCCTTATTCCGCGCGGCGAATTTTCGGACGATCCGAATGTAAACCCTGCAGACATGGTTAAGGCAGGCGATGAAATCGAAGTTTTTGTTGTAAGGGTTAATGACAGGGAAGGTGACGTTCTTCTCTCTAAAAAGAGGCTCGAGATACAAAAGGGCTATATAGAAATCGAAGAGGCTTTTGAAAATAAAACGACTGTTAGTGGACGAGTTGCCGACGTTATAAAAGGCGGCCTTTCTGTTATGGTCAAAGGGGTTCGCGTATTCGTCCCTTCTTCGCAGGTTTCAGGTAGATTTGTAGAAAACCTGGAGCAATTTAAAGGCGAAGTATTTGACTTTGAGATTCTTGAGTTTGATAAAGCAAAAAGAAGAATCGTGGGCGGTCGTAAAGAACTCGCCAAAAAAGAAGAAGCCGAAAAGAAAGAAAAAGTTTTTGCCGCAATTGAGGAAGGTCAACGTGTCGAAGGAACTGTCAGTCGCATAGCTGCGTTTGGCGCATTTATTGATATTGGCGGTGTGGACGGGCTTATTCATATATCTGAGCTTAGCTGGGGACGCATCAGAAAAGTCGAAGAAGTATTAAAAGAAGGCGACAAAGTTGTTGTGACCGTAATAGGCATTGATAAAGAAAAAGGAAAAATCTCTTTGTCTCTTAAAGATATCACAGGTAATCCATGGAGCGATGCTGATAAGAAGTATCCGGTGGGAGCCATTGTTGACGGAACTGTAGTTCGCATGGTGCCATTCGGTGCGTTTGTTGAGCTTGAGCCGGGTATGGACGGGCTCGTGCATATCTCGCAAATAGCCCAAAAGCATGTTGCCAAAGCGCAAGATGAGCTTGAAATCGGCCAGCACATAAGTGTTAAAGTAGTCGATATCGACCTTGAAAACAAGAAGATCAGCCTTTCAAAGAAGGAAGCTGACGGCATCTTGAACCCGCAACCGGAGGAAGAAGAGGCTGAGGCGGCGCAAGAAGAGGAAGTTATGGTAGCCGATGAAGCTATAGAAGAAGAGGTTGCTCAGGAAGAGGAACCGGCTGCTGAAACTGTAGAAGAAGAGGCACCGCAAGAGTAGATTTGATCGAGTATAATACAGAAGAAGCGTCCTGGATATTTCAAGGGCGCTTCTTTTTATTGTCAATCTTTTATGATATACTATCCTTGAGGTGAGTTTATGCAAATTAACCGACTGTTCGAGATAGTACATCTTTTAATGAATAAAAAGCGAGTGACGGCAAATGAATTAGCCGCGCATTTTGAGGTTTCTAAACGAACTATTTTGCGCGACATCGATGCGCTGACAATGGCGGGAATACCCATATACACCGTACAAGGTAAGGGTGGCGGCATTTTTATTCAGGACAATTTTGTATTAAACAAGACATTGGTTTCAGAGAACGAACAAAAGCAAATTTTATTCGCCTTGCAGAGTATGTCTGCAACAGAATTTATTGATACTGACCAAGTGCTTGGCAGGTTACGAAGTTTTTTTGCCAGCTCTAATAGAGAATGGATTGAGGTTGATTTTTCTCGCTGGGGACACAGCGAAAAAGATAATGCTAAATTTGAAATGCTGAAAAACGCCATTATTAACGAATTTGTTGTGTCCTTTGATTATCTTAGTCCATATGGAGAATCCAAAGGGCGTGAAGTATACCCCCTTAAATTGTCGTTTAAATCAAAAGCATGGTACCTACAGTCATTTTGTTTGACTGATAATGATTATAGGGTATTCAAATTTACTCGTATCAATAATATGATCGTCTTAAATAAGTCATTTCATAGCGGAGATTATGAAATTCTACCAATCAAATCGGTAGAAGAACCAGCGCCGCCTGACTTTGTCAATGTTAGACTTTTTATTTCACAAAACGCAAAGTATCGAATTTATGATGAATTTGCTGAAAGTGATATAACAGTCAACCGAGACGGTTCACTTACCCTACGTATGGCTTTGGGGCTGTGGATATATGACTATATTCTTTCCTATGGCACTGCGGTTGAAGTACTAGAGCCACAATATATTCGTGACGAACTGCTCCATCGCGTTGAAAAAATAAAAAATAAATATTTGCCCAAAACATGACGCATAGTTGTCACCTTATGTGTGTTATGCTATAGGTGTAGTGTGAATTAACAAACGCACAAATCTTAGATTTAAAAAGGAGATGTTAATATGCAAGAAAAGTTTTGCGAAAGTTGTGGCATGCCTATGGGAGAAACTGACGAGATGTACGGAACAGAATCAAATGGCAGCAAAAGCATAGATTACTGCAAATTCTGCTACGATAGCGGCGCATTTACAAATCCGAATGCCACTCTCGAGGAAACGATAGAATTCGTTGCCGCTATGATGGTTAAAGATTTCGGATTTTCACCGGAGGATGCAAAGGAGCAATGTAGCGCAGGAATCCCAAATCTCAAGCGTTGGAGAACAGCATAGCATTTGCGCATATAATGCGGACATGGCGTCCGCCTTTCCTTTATAGTCAATAAACCTGAAAAATTCCAAGTTTTATGTGAGGGCTTTCAGGTTTATCGACTATACCACTATAAACTAGGTCGAAGTTCAACTCTTCGTGAATCACAGTTCTTCAATTTTTTACAAAAAAAGAGCCTATACCATCTAGGGTATAAGCTCTTAGGGTTAGCATTATCTCTTCGAGAACTGAGGAGCTCTCCTTGCGCCTTTAAGACCGTACTTCTTACGCTCTTTCATGCGTGGATCACGAGTTAAGAAGCCTGCTTTTTTAAGAACAGGGCGAAGGTCTGCGTCCGCCTCTAAAAGGGCTCTTGATATGCCATGACGGATAGCGCCTGCTTGGCCGGTGTAACCGCCGCCAAACACGTTGACTTTAACGTCAAACTTGCCTAATGTGCCTGTAAGTTCAAGTGGCTGTTTTAAGATAACCTTCAATGTTTCAAGGCCAAAATAATCGTCGATATCTCTTTTATTTATTGTAACCTTACCATTGCCGGGCAAAAGATAAACTCTGGCAACTGAAGATTTACGTCTGCCTGTGCCGTAATATCTAACTGCTTGTGACATGTAATTTCTCCTCCCAATTATACGCTAAACACTAACGCTTCCGGTTTTTGTGCTTCATGGCCATGTTCCGCGTCTTTGTAAACTTTGAGTTTTTTGAGCATTTGAGCGCCCAAAGCTTTTTTGGGGAGCATGCCTTTTACAGAAAGCTTTATAACGTCTTCCGGTTTTTTGGAAAGCATAGTCTTAAGATTTGTTTCCTTAAGTCCGCCCGGATGGCCGGAGTGCCTTCTGTAAAGCTTTTGGTCGAGCTTTTTTCCTGTAACTTGAATCTTTTCAGCGTTTATAACAATCACAAAATCTCCCGTATCAAGATGAGGAGTGTAAATTGGCTTGTGCTTACCCATGAGTACTTTGGCTATCTCAGATGAAAGTCTACCTAAAGTCTGACCTTCGGCATCTACGACATACCATTTTCTCTCAATTTCACCGGCCTTAACCGTGTAAGTCGTTCTCATTTAAGAACCTCCTAAAATCTATAGATCACAAATTCAAATCCGGGGCTAACGGATTTTGAAGTGGGTCTAAAACAAGGGATATTATATTATAAACTATTAGATATTGTCAATAGAAATATTCCAAAAAAGCTGAAAAATTGGGATGTTTTGCCGACCTGTTCAGTTTATCCTGAGCTCTACCCCAGCGCCGCCTGATTTTCGCATCTATTACCCCAATGATCCAGCACTATATTGTCACGATAAAAATACACGACCTCACAGTGATTCAGGCAGCCACGGCATGGCTTAGTTTGAGTCTTATAACTTCTTTTTGTCATATCAAATGAGAATTCTGAGGTCTGCTTTGGAGCGCTTGCGCCCAGGAGTGCTGCTCCTACCGCTCCCATTAAGTGGCCGTTTTTATCCACGGAAACTTCACAGCCCAGTTCTCTTTCAAATGCTGCAATAACGCCTTTGTTTTTACTTACCCCTCCTTGAAAAATTACAGGGGCAACTATTTGCTTACCCTTGCCTACATTGTTAAGATAGTTGGCAACGACAGCCGCGCACAGCCCTGCTACCAGGTCCACTTTGCTATAGCCTGCTTGCGCTTTATGAATGAGATCGGATTCTGCAAAGACCGTGCAACGAGCGGACAGACCAGCCGGAGAATCTGACTTTAGAGCCACATCGCCCATCTCCTCCACAGAAAGCCCCAATCGCCTTGCCTGAGTTGATAAAAAAGCTCCGGTACCTGCGGCACAAAGGGTGTTCATGGCATAATCTATTACGATTTGGTTGCGAAGCAATATAATTTTTGCGTCTTGGCCGCCTATTTCCAAAATGGTTCCTGTATCAGGATGTCTGGATAATGTGCCCACAGCATGTGCGGTTATTTCATTTTTAATGGCCGACGCACCCAGCATAGCCCCTGCCAATCTGCGCGCCGATCCGGTAGTTCCAACGGAACGAACAACAGTATTTTGCGGCAAATCGGCTTTTAAGGCCTGAATCAGCCTGGCAACCGCCCCTAATGGGTCGCCCTCTGTCCAGAGATAGGCACTGGCTACAATCTCGCCCGCCTCGTCAAGAATAACTCCTTTTGTGGAAATGGAGCCTACGTCCACTCCCATGTTATATGCTGCGCTCATAGGCCTTCCTCCTCATTTCCATCATATCAACAAATGCCTCCAGCCTGGTATCAAACCCGGTCTCGCTGGAATGTGTATCAAAGCTCAAATGAAGTATTGGAATATCCATGTCCCGACTAACTCGCATCATTGCAGGTATGGCGTTCAGCTCCGGCGTACAGCCGAAGGATTTTGCATGAACAATCCCATCATATCCTTCTGTTGCATACTGAATGCTCTGACCTATGCTGTCCAAGCCATTTGCGCCTCCTGAGTGGCGTAAATACCCTTGTGTTTTGCGCAACCGTTTGCGCTCGCTTTCATTGAAGAGTAAAAAACTAACACTCATCCTGCGGCCAATCTCAATTTTTCTGGCTGCTAATTTGCGCTCTAAATCAAAATTGCTATACGGCTCCATAACCGTATATAGATCACCTACAATGCCAACTCTCAGAGGCCGCACACTCTGACTTCGAGAAAATGCGCTAAGCCTCTCCTCATATACTCGTGTAAGTGAGCGGATTCTTAAAATGGTTTCAGCCTGCGCGAGCTCTTCTAAAAACAAGCTATACTGTCCTGACAGTTCTCCTGGTGAGTCTGCGAGGGCTGCGCCCCGGCGTGTTATTTCAGACAACTTATCCATAGCTCGGATGCTCTCTATGGCAAGCAGTAAGGCATGTGCGATTTGAGGTGCATTTCTAGGGGAGCCTAGACTTTTAAGCGCCGCATAGACTGCGCAGGGCCTTGCGCGCGTTCTGGATAAGCAAAGAAACTGAAACTTATATCCAAGGTCCCTCAAAATCTGCTCCTGTAACTCACCATAGTAACCATACCTACAACCCATGCCGGATTGGAAAAGAACATTCGCGCCCGAGTCAAGGGCTTGTATGAAGTTGCCGACATTGTACTTAAAGGGCTCACAGATATAATCCGGGCTGTATCTTTGACCGATTGCAGCGGTTTCTTTGGTTATGGGAGGCGAAGGCATTACGCATGCTTCAGGGAATACACGCTGCAAAAACGCTCCGATAGGCACATGATAATCCCCCATATGGGGGAATGAAATAATCATTTTAGACACAACAAAACCTCCGTCTCTTACATGACAGCATTACCCAGCTGACTTCTTCTCTGCTCAATCATATCCATGAAGCTCTCAATTCTGGTTTCCAATCCAGCCATTCCTTGCCCATCGTCTAAAAGAATCTGTATAATAGGCAAGTCTCGGACACGCCTGAGGATAAGCTCATTTGTAAGACAGTCCGAGCCACAGGGAAAAGCTGTCAAGAGAATAATGCCGTCCACTTGCAAACGCGCCTCTTGAATCGCGCCCAAAATTTCTCGATTTGTGATCCAATATAAATCGGTAGATATTTCATGGGAGCGTCCGCGACAGAGTTTGCGGTTCCAGGCATCAGGAAAAAGGGGAATCCCCCCCTGTGAGCGAATTAGGCGCGCTAAAGTGCCGCCTAGGAAAGAATCTGCCGCGATGTATGGCTGAGTAGCCAAGAGGATTTTAGGGGCGCTTTTGGACAGCGCCTCCTGCCCTTGCAGTAAGCGATAATTATCGTAACTTTGCTGATGCTTAAGCGCTGATAAATAAGCCTTGGATGATCTCGCAGGACTTTTACCAAGCACTCTGCCCATTTGAACGAAGCCTGACATCTGATGACCCGGTTTTCCGGATGAGAGCTGATATGATAAGAGCTTTGAGTCTGAGAAGGTGTTTTGTACCATATCATAAAGACCCCAAAATCTGACGCAGAACTCATCTTCCTTACCAAGCCGGCGGAAGTGCGGGACAAAAATAAGATCGCACCGCTCGGCAAGAGAAGCCACATGTCCCATGTATATTTTTAAAGGCAGGCAGCTCTCGTCCACTGAGTTTTTTGCGCCATCAATCAGGTGCTTGGAGCTTGTATTGTCACTGACTACATAGCCTATGTTTAATTCTTGAAAAAATGTTTCCCACAGCACTCCATACCGATGGTATCCCAGTGCTCTTGGAATTCCTACTTTCATACATTATCACCAAAATATAGGATAAACAAAAAAAGGGCGATTTATTCGCCCTCAGAGTGAAGACTTTATCTTCACTCTGTCGTGAAAGTCTCAGCAGGCTTCGCCTGCTTCAAGCCTTTCACGATGGTACCGTCGGTATGAATCGGCTTCAACCCTTGCTTCGCAAGGATTTGTGGCCGCCGATTTCCCTCAGGGCGGCAAAGCCGCCCTTGCGGGTTTTTAGTCTGCGACGCTTAAAAACCAATTTGTCTACAGTCAAAAAAGGGCGATTTATTCGCCCTCAGAATCTATTCCTTTGCTTTAACTCCAATTTTGCTTAATAATCCTACGGTTTTTGCACCCAGCGGCAGCATAATAAGGTCGCTTTGCTTGATGCCACCAATTATGACCATCGTGACAAAGTAGATACATACACCGGCAAGTATTGCGAACATAAGTGCAATAGTGTTGCTCGATATCAGATAGAACAGCGTATGGTATACGATAAAGCAGACTAAACTCATGAGCGTCGCTCCGAGGATAGGCTTTATTAGCATGCCGCCAAAGTCCGGCTTTGCGCCGGTCAGCTTAAACGCAAAGCACACATTTACAGGTGCTGCGATAGCGTAGCATATTACAGTGCCGATTACCGCACCTATTATGTTTATGGATGGGATAGGCAGCAAGATGAAGTTCGCGATAATTTTTCCTATACAACCTAAAAGTGCCGCAAAAGCCGGTATTTTAACTTGTCCAATACCTTGTAGTACGCCCGTGGATATTTGATTCAGCGCGAGGAAAATCACGCTTACAAAGCCAACTCTGAGCAATAACCCTCCATCCGGCGATGTCGGGAATAAAAGCAGCAATATTTCATCGGAAAAAAGGCCGATGCCAAACGCTGCCGGTACACAAACTACCATGGCCAGTCTGATGGCCATATTAATTCGTTGTGTCACAGACTTCATATCGCGCCGTGCCGCCGCCGCCGATATGCCCGGAATAGACGCTGTCCCCATACTTGTTGCTATGGTTACGGGAAGGGTGGTGATTGCCATAAACTTTGCTGTCAGTTGCCCGTACATAGCTAATATCTCATTGTGAGTAAATGCACCGCTCGCGGCGATGCGATCCATTACCATATAATTATCTATCAACGATGCCGCGCTGAATATGGCTGTACCCGCAATTATAGGAAACGACGTCCGTATAAGTTCCGACGCAATGGCGCCTTCGCTCTCGTTTGTTGAGTATGCACGATTTCTGTTAATTTCCGCATGAATTTCAGGACGTTTTTTCTTATATATGAAAAGTACTACAAGAAGGCCTACAAGTGCGCCAATGCCTGTCGCAGCATTACCGCCTGCGGCGGCGTATGATATATTAATCCTAAACAGCAAGAAAACCAAAAGCAAACTTGTGATTGCGTTAAGAATTTGCTCGATTACCTGGCTGAATGCTGTTGGTACGGTATTGTTCATGCCCTGGAAATAGCCTCTAAACACGCTCAGTATAGCAAAAATGAATACTGTAGGCGCCAATGCTCGTATGCTTAGAAAAACTTCAGGGGTTTGCAAAATATAGCTGAAAAATCCCGCACCAAAAAATAACACAAGGCTGCCTATAAGTCCAACGCAAATCGCGAATTTTAACGATACTAAAAACACCTTATGCGCATTACCTGCCTGTGAGAAGGCCAGTCTGGCGCTCACCATCTTCGATATCGCTGCAGGGAGCCCGGCGGATGATATTATCAACAGAAAGTTGTATATGATATGACCCTGGTTATAAATCCCCATGCCTTTGTCCCCTATCATTGCTTGCATGGGGAGTTTGTACATAAAGCCTATTACGCGCGAAATAATCCCGGCTGATGCAAGTATCGCCGCCTGGACCACGAATGATGAATTTCTGTTTTTTTTATTTTCTTCCATAATGGTACTATTCTCCTAAATGATGCATGTCTTAATGACAGTATAGCCAAGCTGAGTAGGCATCAATCTGCTACTAAACCAGAACTACTTGTATAATCAGGCATTAGGGTGTGTTGAGAGTAAATTCTCGACACACCCTAGTCACCTTGAGGCTTGTTTTTATGGCATTGAATTCCCTGCTCAATTTTTACATCGAGTACATCTTATCACAGGAAGCTTTCAGTTGCAAGAAAAAGCCTCCTGAAACAGGAGGCTGATAGGTTTTGACGAAAGGGCAGCGAAACAGTATAGCCGAATCTAGTCATGTTACTAATGTCATGCTACAATTATATCGCACCTAATGCGCTATTGTCAAATTTTAGGTTATACTCTAACTACGTTTGCTGCTTGTGGGCCTTTAGCGCCTTCAACAACATCAAATTGAACTTCTTGACCTTCTTCAAGAGTTTTGAAGCCGTCAGAGTTAATTGCGGAGAAGTGTACAAATACATCATCTTCGCCTTCGATAGAAATAAAACCGAAACCTTTTTCTGCGTTAAACCATTTTACTGTACCTGTTTTCATTAAAAAAATCCTCCTAGCAAAAAAATAAAGAAATAATAAAGTTACAATAGATACAATATCACAAAAAAAATTGTGCGTCAATGCTTAAATTCATAAAAAATTAACAAAGTTTATAAGGTTTCTACAACATTTTTTGGCAATTTTTTCAAACTGTTCGAAAAAACGTTCTGTTTTAACTCGTTGCCCCTATATAACCATGGTCAATTTGTCTATTATTGGCGATTATAGCTTCCCGGGCCAAATGGTCACATCGATTATTTTCCTCATTTTCTGCATGACCTTTTACCCAAATAAACTCAACTTGGTGGATTTTTAACAACGCCAAAAGCCCCTGCCATAAGTCGATATTAAGCGCCGGATCTTTTTTGTTCCTCATCCAATTGTTTTCTTGCCACTTTGCTACCCAGCCTTTGTTGATAGCGTCGACCAAATACTTGGAGTCTGAATAGAGCCTTACAACACATGGCTCTTTGAGCGCTTTCAAGCCCTCAATGGCCGCCAGCATCTCCATGCGATTATTAGTGGTTAATTCAAATCCTTTAGAAATCTCTTTGCGAGCGCTCCCATGCAAAAGCACCACGCCAAGCCCTCCAGGACCGGGGTTGCCTGAGCATGCGCCATCAGTATATATTTGAACAATTCTCAATTTTCATCTCTCCTGACCAGGAAATCAGCATAAATTAGGTCATCTATTGTGGTTATTTTGATATTTTTGCGACTGCCTTCGACTATAGTAACGCTCGCTCCCGCGTGCTCTAGGAGAGATGCGTCGTCTGTGCCTGAAAAGCTTAATTTCAGAGCCATATCATATGCGTTTAGGAGCGTTTCTCGCTCAAAAGCTTGAGGTGTGGCGGCTGCCCAAAGAAAACTTCTCTCAACTGTACGCTTTATCCGTGCGGGGCGAGTCTCGCTCAGCTCTTTTACAGTGTCTGTAATCGGAGTCACCAAAATAGCTGCGCCCTCCGCAATCATACAGCTATAGAGCCGCTCTATCTCCTCTGCCGAAACAAACGGACGCGCACCATCATGTATCATAACATATGGCAATGTTGAGGCAATAACACCATTCCGAGATGACTCCTGACGAGTTTCCCCGCCATTCACAAGCTTAATATTAACAGCGCTTTGACTGACAAAAGGGTCTATAATATTAGTTTTACAGTGCTCAAGCCATTCCGATGCTGCCACAACAATAATTTCGCCTATAAACGGAAGACTTGCAAGTGTATTTATTGAATAAGATAATACAGGCTTTGCTCCAATTTCCAAGTACTGCTTTGGTACATCAGAGCGAGCGCTCATAGAAACCCTTGTCCCGCTGCCTCCGGCGAGTATTATAGCCGATACATTAAAATCCATTGAGCTTTTTCGCAGCTTTAACAATGTGGCGCGCCAGCACCGCGTTTGTTACAGAACCTACGCCTCCGGGCACCGGTGTGATATATGAGCATTTGGACGCAACCTCCTCGAAAGCCACATCACCCACAATTTTTCCATCTTCGGAAACATTTATGCCAACATCAACTACAACCGCGCCTTCCTTAACGAAATCTGCGCCCACAAAGGCGGCTTTGCCTATGGCCGCAACCAATATATCCGCCTCGCGACAAATTGCAGCAAGGTCCTTTGTGCGACTATGGCATATAGTGACTGTTGCACTCTCATTTAGCAAAAGCATTGAAACAGGGCGTCCAATAACCATGCTGCGCCCTAAAACCACAGCTTTTTTGCCTGCTAGGTCTATTTTATGAAACTTCAATATCTCCATAACAGCCTCAGCGGTGCACGGTGCATACCCTGAATCGTCAGAATTGCAAATCTTTCCGAAGTTCGTGGGATTCATGCCGTCAATATCCTTAATTGGGGATATTGCGTATTCCACTTCAACAGTATCAATCTCTTTGGGGATAGGCCTAAACAAAAGCATCCCATGGATATGAGGCATAGCATTTATTTTCTCAATCTCACTCAGAAAGTCCTGCTTAGCTATGCTCTCCGGATATGTGAACGCTTCACAAGCAATGCCCAGCTTATCCAGCCACTTCATGGTTGCCTTCTCATAGCTTACGGCGTCAGGGCGCTCCCCGACTCTTATCGCAGCCATGCCGCACTTTACACCCTTAGATGCCAGAAAGTCCACATCTCTGGTTATTTCTTCTCGCAAAAACTCGGCTATTTCCTTGCCTTTCATTAAGGTAGTCAAAATAATCGCCTCCTAAATATGGGGTGTGTAGAATTTATATGATTACGCCGCCTCTCAAACGGCAAGTTCCCAGAAATCTCATGCCCGGTTGAGGATATCCTGTAAGATCTCTCTTATTTATCAAAAGCTGCATTTTAGTTCCTGTTATATTCAGAGATAGTCTAATAATATTTTCTTTTGTGAGCTCATTAAGCACTCTATCCACACTCTCAATCTCGCCAAGCACTGAGTAGTCAGTCTCATTTTCCTCCATCGGAAGAAAAAAGCCTTCGACCACCGACAGCACATCCTCCTCCAAAAGCCTATCGCTAATATCATGAGCCATGTCCTCCGCATAAGTCTGAAGCATATTCATTTCATCATCACCCTCTCCAAAGCGCAAAATCTGTGGTGAGACATTGCTATCTTCATACGTGGGGGTTCTGTCGCTATCGCCCTTGTAAACCGGAAGGATTACAGAGCCAAAAACGGAAAACGCAGCATAATTAACTTCTCGTTTCATTATTCCCATCTCTCTGGAATAAGTGACGCTCCGCCCATGGTCGATAAACTTCTGCTCATCTTTCAAATAATCAATTCTATTTTGCAAAGCAAACACAAGCTCATTTCCTGTGCCTACATCCTCGAAAACTATTAAAGGTTGATTTTCTGCAAACTCAACGATATATCTGTTGACCATAAGATTGTCCCGGCAAAGCGCAAATGCCTCGCAGCTATCTATGCTTATATTATCGTCACTGTCCACAACTCCTCTGGCCAGAATTCCTATGCCATCGCCATATATCTTATAGCACTCCACAAAAACTCCCGGAACACCACAATCGAAGACGACTTTTTTGTCAGGCGTCTCTGCTAGATCTTTCTTTATTTGCTCTATATTTTCAAAAAATTTGGCGCGACTAAAGCCTACGGAGCGCAAAAAAACATCCATTGTCTTCACCTGCATAACTTCGGAGTCCATGTATAGTCAATATACAGCTCATAATCTCAAACATTATAATGAATAGATAGATTTATTACAAGAGTTTTTACATTAATTTAATAAAGTTTATGTCAGAGTACAATACAAGTAGGACACGTGGAAGAAAATAAAAAGAGCAGAGAAGATTCTTATCGGTTAAAATAAAGTTACGACACAATACCCAACCGAGAGGAGACCTGCTCTGCATGACCAGTATAACACAAGATATGAAATACAAGCAATCCCTGGTAAGTTACGCCAAGAGGCATGGAGTAAGTCGAGCAAGCCGCAAGTACAACCGTCACCGCTCATACATATATCGCTGGCTAAGCCGATATGATGGCAGCATAGAATCTTTGGCCTGTCGCTCTCGCAGACCACATTCACACCCGAACCAACATACGGAGG
>Ga0123355_10002054_pt1 | contig 28447 bp, 18 predicted proteins | sample TergutEmb28metaG_3_FD_89872 | JGI IMG/M metagenome (GOLD analysis project Ga0123355, IMG submission 89872) | Embiratermes neotenicus P1 segment gut microbial communities from Petit-Saut dam, French Guiana - Emb289 P1 | ecosystem: Host-associated > Arthropoda: Insects > Digestive system > Gut ... | reverse complement strand
TATCGGATGGCAATCCGAATAAAATCGCATTTTTCCTAGCCTGGGGCTTTCTCATATCAGCCGGAACATGCGCGTATAGCAGCCTCGAACCTGCTTCCGCGGTTCTCGCCGCTGTAAGCCTATGATAAATTAGTCTCAAGTGCGATGCCCAAAGAAGCCTAACCCCCAGAAGCAGGCCGCTCTTTGGCCTTATCTGCATTGGCGGCATTATCCCTAGCCGCATCTGCATTAACACGCATCTCCTCGGCAGTTTTAGTACGCAACCTAGCCGCACCCTTAGTTTCACGAGTAGGCAAAAGCGGCCCAGCCAGCCGCACTTTCGCGCTTGCAATAGCCTCCTTGTACTGGGGCAACAAATCCTCGCAAGCCACTAGCATTTCGTCAACCATTTGGTCAATCTCCGGCGGCGTGCACACAGCACCTGTAAGCGGGTCCATCATCATGGCCTGGCGAAGCAAGTGCAAATCACCCGCAACGGCCGCCTCAACCGCCAGCCGCTGCACCCAAACACTCTGCGAACACACAGCCGCGCACCCAAGGGGCAAATCACCAATTACTGGGATAGATACGCCGCTACCGTCTACATAGCCAGGTACTTCAATAACGCATTCGTTGGGCAGGTTAGTAATGCAGCCATTGTTCATCACATTAAAATGCCCGCGATATACACGGCCCGTTTCCAATCCCTCGATTATATAAGAGCCATGCTCTTCGCTGCGGGACGCGGGTACATACTCCTTCGGGGGCTCTTTTAGCCACTGGGGGAAATCATCTTCAAACCAATTACGGCCTTCTGTACAAACACGAAGATATCCGCCTGTTTCGCCGTTTATCCATACGCCTAGGTCTATCCAATTTATGATTTCCTCAGGCCGCTTGCGGTACCAGGCAACATACTCCGAAAGATGCCCATTAGATTCTGTTGAGTAATAGCCAAAACGGCGCAGCATGTCTATACGCACCTTCTCGGTTTGAGAAAGTTTTTCGTCCTTCTCGTATGCCTCTAATATTTTGCCTGTTAGGTCACGGCCCTTGTGCTTGATAGAGATATACCATGTTTGATGGTTTATTCCCGCGCAAATGATATCCAGCTCGTCTTTCTTAAGGCCTAGTGCTGTGGCAATCTGATGATGCCCCCCTTGTACGCCGTGGCATAGGCCTATTGTGTTTACACCGCCATACTTATTGGCCGCCCAGGTTAGCATTGCGTTGGGGTTTGCGTAGTTTAGCATTACAGCACCCGGCGCACTTACCTCACGTATATCTTTGCAAAAATCCAGCATTGCCGCTATGCCGCGCTGGCCGTACATTATGCCCCCCGCGCATAGGGTATCACCCACGCATTGGTCTATGCCGTACTTTAGCGGGATTTCTATGTCGTGGCTAAATGCCTCTAGCATACCAATGCGCACGCAGTTAACTACATATTTCGCGCCTTTTAACGCCTCGCGGCGGTTGGTTGTTGCGGTGATTTTTGTGTTGAACCCATTGCTTTCTAGGTCGCGCTGGCATAGTTTTAGTACCATGTCCAGGTTATGCTGGCTGATGTCTGTAAATGCGATTTCTATGTTGCGAAACTCTGGCACAGACATGATATCTGTGAGTAGTGTCCGGGTAAAGCCTACGCTTCCCGCGCCAATGAATGCGATTTTAAACATGATTAACCCCTTTCATTCGGTGTGTTTATACATTGAAAATTAAGCCCAGCATATACTCGGCAAAGTTGATTTGCAATGCTTTATCATTTTTATCTTTATTAAGTGCGGTGCCGCTTACATAGTTGTCGCGCACTTGGGCGATAAGGTTGTGATATTTGCTTGGAAGATTTTCGAGTCCCCACTTGCCACCTTGTTCTTTTGACAGCACCTTTCCGTCTACCATGTATGCATAAACGCGGCATAGGTTTAATGTGATGTACACTGGATGCTCTGTTATAAGGACTTTGGCGTTTTCGATGTCATTGCGGATGCTGTCTAGGTAGCTTTCCTTTGGCACTTCGCTAAATACTTCTGCTATTGGCGCGCCGCATAGCACTATGCCAACTCTTTTTATTACAGTGAAATGCGCGGCTAAATCTTCGTCGGTTTTGGCTTCATTATTGCATAGTGATAGTGGGTTTTTTAGATAATCGTCTAGACAATCATTGCCATAGTGCAATTCATAGGGCGTTGGGTATACGAATGTTTTACAATATTTTTCTAGGACTACACTCATTTCAAACCCTTTTGGCGGGGCTTTGTCTGCTAGATTTATGAGAGTTTGTAAAAGCTGCTGCTTTGTTTGTTGGGGTAGGGGGGCATTTACTACAACTATAATGTCTATGTCGCTTCTGTCCCAGTTGAAGCAGTCGAAGGCGATAGAGCCGTGTATATATACGCCTACAAGGTTTTTGCCTAGTATGTTGGTGTACTGCTGGGCTATGGTTTCTAATAAGTTTGTTGCGTTTGCGAAATTTTTCATTTATTTCCTCCTATCAAGTTCAGTAGTGGCAACACACCCTTTGTGCAGCAGAAGCTTCAAAGCGCGTTCGCCGACAGACGAAGCCCAAATTTAAACGAAATCGCTATACTTGTCGTGCGATATAGCATATGATAGCATTCATCTTGATAGTGAGAAAGCGGTAAGTGTGAACATGAACGCGAGGGATACCAGTGTATGAAAAAAAGCAAATCAACTGGTCATCAGTTGGAAAGAAGGCCGCCATTGTCTTTGGCGCTTTTTCTATAATAATTGTTGCCGCAATTATCTTTGTCCTTGCCAATGAAATCACAGTAGAAACCCGTGACGAGCGGGCTATTCGCATTGAAAAAGAGCGACGAGAATTTTCTGAAAGCCTCACCCTCGAGCAGCTTGTATACGATTTTGATTATTTTATGGGGGTGCTTGAGGAGAATTTTCCGTTTTTTGGCGTGGCATATCGTCGGTTTGGTGTGTGTATTCATAGTCTTGGGGACGAGTTTCGCGCCAACTTACTCGAGGGTGTTATCCCACAAACTGCGCAAGATTTTCATCGCGCGTTGGATGAAGATTTTACTCGTCGTATTTATCGGATGGCACATTTACATATTATTACACGTACAGGATATGTAAGTATGCTGGATGCTGCACTTCGATATTATGAGGACAATCCTATCAATGCGTTTACACTTGAGTTGCTTACAGAAAACCCCAATATAGCCCATTTCTATGGTGATGCCGACGCAATAGATAAAGTCGAATACACAGCCTGGAGGCGGGGCAGCCCAGACAATATAACTACAGAAATCATTGAACATGGGCGCATTGCCTATATGGGAATCCAGCGTATGCTATCAAGGATACAGCCGGAAGATACACTGCGTGTCCGGGCTTTGTATAACCAAATCGACGATTTCGAGCATTTAATAATTGACATCCGCGGCAATGGCGGCGGCTGGATTTGGTACCCCCATGAGATTGTCACAATGCCGCTACTAGAGCGTTTTGGGATTAGGTATCAGCACTTGGTTTTCTATAAGGGCGGCCAGCATAATATGCGCCTTATTGACCATCTTGGGCTTAATCGCCATCGGCAAATGAGTTTCCGGATGGAAGACCATTGGGTTATCGGGCGTCACAATGTAACACTGTTTCGCGATTTAGAACTAATGGGTGCCGAAGCATTGATGGATGACCTAACAGGGTTTGATTACTACAACGCGTACACATTTGTACTGCGCCGAGAATGGGCACAGTTTGAAAGCAACTTTAGCGGACGGCTGTGGATACTTACCGACGGCGATACCGCGTCAGCAGCTTCCCAGTTTGCCGCGATTCATAGGCGGCACAGGCTTGCTACCCTTGTTGGCGACACAACCATGGGCGTACACGGCAGCCCTACGATGGAGGGTATGCATTTCTCGCTGCCCAATACGGGGATTCTTATCCGGTATGATATGGGGCTTGCGGTGTGCCGGGCTACGGGGCTGATATACGAAGAGGGCATACCCCCGGATTATTTTAACCTGCCCGGAATGGATGCCCTTGAGACTGTGCTTGCGATAATAAATGGGGGTGCTTAAACCCTATCCTCGATTATACAATTCATAAAAATGCCCTTTATTTACAAGCATTTCATCAAACCGGCCATCCTCAACCACACGGCCATCCTGGAAAACAATAATATTATCAAAGCCCCGTACAGAGTCTAGCCGGTGAGCAATCGCAATCACGGTCTTGCCAGTAAGCTGCGACATTACGCTGCCCATGACGGCCTCCTCTGTTAGGTTGTCGATTGCCGATGTTGCCTCGTCTAAGATGATAATTTTTGCGTCGGTAAACCATAGCCGTGCAAGGGCAAGCTGCTGACGTTCGCCGCCGGATAAGCTTATACCCTTTTCGCCAAGCGGGGTGTCAAGGCCTTGGCCAAGCTTTGCTAATAAGCCACCAAGCTTGACCTTCTCTATAGCATCAATCAGTGCGGCGTCCTCATACATATTGTCAAAAACAAGATTCTCACGCAGACTTCCGTCAAAAATGGACGGCTCTTGGGGTAGGTAGGCTATATGCTTGTAGTAGTCATTTAGGTTGACCTGGGCTAAATTTGTTCCTTCTACTGTAACCGTTCCGCCGCCGGGCGTAAGTAGGCCTACCAACAGCTTAATCGCCGTAGACTTACCAGACCCGCTTTCCCCTACAAATGCGGTTGATGTGCCCGGCTGGATTGATAGGTTAAAGTCGCTTAAAATCTGACGGTCATTATAGGAGAAGCCGACATTGGAAAAACATATCACAGGAGGCGATGTCGCCGTGGATGTTATTTTTGCGAGGGTGTTATTATAATTTCGATTCAAACTGGCCTGGCCTGTCGTCGGAAACTCGCTTGAAGCGTGGGGTTTTCCGTCTCGGCCCAGACTCATTAACCGCACTTCATCCTCTGCATCCAAAAACTCTGTATACCGGCCAAATGCGATTTTATCCAGCTTAAACTGTACATACAGCACATTAAAAATAGCAATAGGCTGGTAGGCATTATCCACAAGCACAATAAGTGCCACAATTTGGCCAATTGTAAGCGCATCGGTACGCCAGCCAAAGACAATTATCCCTATTTTTGCAAAGCCAACGATTACCGCAAATATCGCAAAAAACGCCTCATGTACCATGGACATCTTCACAGATGAGGCCACAATCTCCCCTGCGGCGGCATCGGCCTTGCTAATCTCATGGAAAAAGCGACGGTTTATACGAAAAACCACCATCTCCATAAAGCCCCGCACAAGAAAGTGATTAAACTTTTCTTCATTAACAAGGATGCGCTCTTTTACCCGGTAAAGTGCCTTAAGCAGCAAATTTGAAATCACAAAAACAACAAGATAACCCAGCAAAATAGCAATTGTAACCCCTTGGCTGATTGTAAATACAAAAATAATGCTAAAAATCATTCCAGGCAACAAAACCGCGGCAAGGTGTAGGTAAAACCCAAAGAGGATACTACCACCCGCCGCCGAGCCGTTTTCAATTCGCTGGATTAGCATACCGGTGCCAAGCTTTGTATAGGCAAGATAATCAATTACAGAAACTTTTTTAAGCGCGGCAAGCTTAAGCCCAAGCCGGATACTATGGTCAAGTTTGCGCCATGGATATTCGTGGGCGTAGTTTAAAATATACAGCAAGATAAGTGCCGTGCCGTAGATTGCAATGTTTAGCCCGGTTAGGCCGCCGTCTGTAAAGCCGTCGACTATTGTTTGAAAATAGCGCGGTGCAAAGCCCTGTAAAAAGGCGATAACAAGCCCCATGCTTATAAATAGCAGGATTAGGGCTTTGTGCTTTGTTGCAATTTGATATAAGTGTTTCATAATAATCTCCATTTTGCATAGCCCTCTGGGCAGCATAATTCGGGGTTTTTCTCCAAATGCCAAAAGCATTTTATGCTCGCAACAACAATTGGCATGTGTTGATTGCAAAGTCCCCATGAGCAGAGTCTAATCCCGCATCGTATCATAAAGGTTCGCAACTCATAGTGTGGGGCAATTCTGGTTGACATATATATCCAATGCTTGTCGTTGACATGCAAATATCCCCGTAATTTGGGGTTTTTCCATTTTTGATAAAGGCGATTTTGCATCCATTTAATCCCATCACACATCGTATATGTTAAAAAAGTATAGCCTAAGACATAGCCTGCACAATAACCATATCCTCATCCACAAACTCTGCGTCATGGGTGATTACGATGATTATTTTATCACGCTTTACCTCATTAAGATACGCTATACTGGTCAATAAAATCGCCTATTATATAAGGCGATACAAGGGCAGCGGTACTTACCAGTAGGGATAGAGATACTAGAAAAAGCAAGCTCCATTTGTAATCATACAAATATGGCTTGCAGAAGAAGAGCATTGCTTTCATAGTAGTTCAACTCCCTGCTAGTAATCTGCGTCGGCACAGTATCCAAACCCCGCGTTGCGCAATAATGCAAGAGCCGCCGTAAGAGCATCGCCATCAACCCATATATCAGGCTCTATACCTGCACCTTCGGCAAAATGATCGTCTGGCCATATATAAACTGTTCTTCCAAAGCCGAACGCGATACCTGTATTGGGCAGGACAAAATTATGTGCGCCTCCAAAAGCCATATTGCCTGCAGATGGCGTTCCCATCACTAATGTGTTGGTCATGTTAAAAGAGGAGTCTACAAAAACCTCAGCGGCGGAAGCAGTGAACCTATCTATTAAAATAATCATTTTTTGTTCTCGTTCGATTATTTCACGGGGACCTTTATTGACCATTATGTACCCGTCGTCCAAATATGCCCAATTATAATAAAAGCTGTACATATCCGTAAGCCACTCTAATGTTTCGAGGGTGCTTAACCCGATAAAATTTGGGAAACAAATTTCTCCTGTAAGTTCATAAATCAATCTAACTGGTAACGAACTATCGCCACCTGGGTTGCCTCGCATGTCCACTATGATTAGTCTCTCGTCTCTCAAGTATCTAGCATATGAGATTAACAGCTCGGCACGCATCGCTCTCGAAAAACGATTAGTATCCCCATAGCCAAAAGACCTCACTATAACAGTAGGTATGCCATCTATATGTTCTAAACTTGCAAATGTATCAATTTCGCATCTGGTTGTGTACAAGTCCTCATGGATGAACCTGTATGTTGACGTGAAACCATCTTCATATGTAAATGTAATCAATGCTGGCAGTATATCACCCATTATCAACTCTTCGTATGGGTTATTAGCAGCCGCATCAACAAAGCTATTAATAAAATCATACACTTGCTCAAAGATATCAATAAAAAACACAGGGCGATAAAATATATCTCCATTATTGTTTATATGCAATCTCATAACGGTATCAATATCATGCCCTTCAATACTGGCAAGATATAGTCCAGTTGCAACATTTCTAAAGCCTCTTTCACTCTTGAAATAGGATGGGTATTGTGCGTAAAAATAAAAATGATAACCCCTCAATACATTCCCTTCGATGTGGAAATGCAAGTCTGTCACAATGCTACCCAAATACCAGATAAGCATACTTGCCAGGGCATTAGAGGTTATTTCATTACGGTCAAAGCCGAAAAATCTCAGCCTTGCGTCACAACTATACCCCAGTATCATTGATTCCAGAGACTCGAATAAAGGAATAAACACCTCGTCGCCGCCAAAGTACACATAGCCGCCATAGATATCTTGCATTAGATAAAACAGTAGCCACATGTCAGCGACAGCATCATATGCTGTAATGTACATAGGCGGGTAGTGGCTAATGACAAAATCTGTGATTGCAGAGTTCCTCATTGGCGTCCGCTCCCCTTGCAGGCGCGTTAGTGTGCTATAGTCTGCCTTGTTAATGCCATCTCTGCGTGAGCTAGCTATATACATTACGTCTTGTAGTGTTTGCGGTGTAATCTCATTTGGACTTCTGCTGCAAGAAGCCATAGTTGCCATGATAACTAACAATAATATAATCATTATATGACGCATAATATCCCCTTCGAAAAGTATTATGAAATAAATACCACCCCGTAAGGATTTAGTCTATAGCTCCTTTTGGGGTGGCCACGTGAATCTAACTTGATATAGAGTTTACAGCAGCGAGAACCGCAGAAGCTGCCCTACCGCATCAGGAGAGCCTAATCCCGCAAAGAAAATGTACAAGCTCGCAATCTCATATTGTAGAGCCACAGCCTTGACATATATATCCAGCAGCCATCATCGACATGCAATAAACGCCGAATTTTGGAGTTTTTCCATTTTTGACAAAGGTTGTTTGTGGCCATTTTGCAGCGCATGACAGATGGCAAAATGCCGCATTTCTTGACTTATATTTCCTCATAAAAGAAGCATTAAGTCTTGTGCTGTGACAAATATCCTCACCGCATCAAGACAGCCATAGGCTGTAATGTCTGCGATACATTGCGAAGATATGCTTTTAATAGAGCATTGCGAGTGGTATGCAGCGGAAGTGGGTTGGAGGCTGATATGTGCCCTGTAGAAGCATGAGAGAGACCCGGGCTATTGGAAAAACGCGATTTCATCGGATGAACAATCCGAATGAGGGCACCAGTAAGAAGGCCGGACGCCCGTAGGGCGGCTTTTGCGAAGCAAAAGTGCTGAAATTGCATTTTCCTAGCCTGGGGCTTTCTCATATAAGCGGTCACATGCGCGTATAGCAGCCTCCAACCCGCTTCTGCGGTTCTCGCCACCGTAAGCTCTATAACAAATTTGATTCACGTGACAAGCACCATGTCTGCCAAAAGCAATCTACGCCAGACATCACCAAAACTTCCTATCCAGCCCCCTATAAGATATAGCCTCCGTAAGGTGCATGACATTGATACTATCACTATCATCAAGGTCGGCAATTGTGCGGGCAATCTTGAGTATCTTATGATAAGCGCGCGCGCTAAGGTTCATTGTATCAAAGGCCTGCCCAAGCAGCACTTGCTCTTGCTTGCCTAGGGGGCAGTATTTTTCAATCATTGGCGCGGTCATATGCGCGTTAACTTTGATTGTATCCCCCGCAAAGCGTGTTTGCTGTCGACTACGTGCGGCTATCACGCGCTTTTTTATATCAGCGGAAGTCTCTGTTTCGGCAGTGCTAAGCTGCTGGTAATCCACCGCACCCACCTCAGTTTGGATATCCATCCTATCAAGTAGCGGGCCGCTTACTTTGTTTAAATAGCGGTCAACCTCATACCCGGCGCAGCGGCACTTATCCGTGCCATAATATCCGCAAGGGCAGGGGTTCATCGACGCAAGCAGCAAAAAGGCACTTGGATATGTGTATGTGCCCCCAGCCCTAGAAACGGTTACGGTGCCTTCTTCCAGGGGCTGACGTAACACTTCCAAGGTCTTCTTTTGAAACTCTGTAAGCTCGTCCAAAAAAAGAACACCGTTGTGTGCTAGGCTTATCTCGCCGGGCTTAGCCATTTGCCCGCCGCCAACAAGGGACGTAAGCGATGCCGTATGATGGGGTGCCCTAAAAGGCCGGTTAGTGACAAGCTGATTTTTGCCGTCATTTTTTTCAGATTTGTCTGTTTTATCAAACAACCCGGCAACACTGTATATCTTGGTAATTTCCAAGCTTTCCTCAAAATCAAGACTTGGCATAATTGTAGGCATACGAGTCGCAAGCATTGTCTTGCCAGCACCGGGCGGCCCAACCATCAGCATATTATGATAGCCAGACGCCGCAACTTCCAGCGCACGTTTAATAGCCGGTTGGCCTTTTACATCAGCAAAGTCTACCGGGTACATGGTTTTATTTTCAAACATTGAGTTAATATCCACAGATAATGGCGCAATAAGCCTGCCCTCAAAATGGCCGACCACATCGTCAATTGTATTAACAGGATACACCGTAACCCCCTGGGCAAGCGCAGCCTCCGCGGCGTTTTGCGCCGGGACAAAGCAGGCAACATGCCCAGCGTGCCCAACGTGCCCGCCAGGCGCAGGTTCTCGCACTGCTGATTCTCGCGTGGCAGGCTCTCGCGCTACAAACTCCCGATCCGCAGATTCTCGCGCTGCAAGCTCCCGCGCTGCAAACTCCCGTGCAGCAAGAACCATAGAAAGCACCCCAGATACAGGCCTAACCGCACCGTCAAGAGACAATTCCCCTGTAAAAAAAGCCCCGGCCTGTGCACTGGGCGGCAGCACATTCGTGCCAATTAAAATACCCACCGCAATGGGCAAGTCAAAGGCTGGGCCAGACTTGCGTATGTCGGCGGGCGCAAGATTTACGGTTATGCGCTTAACAGGGAAATGATAGCCCCTGTTGCGGATTGCGGTACGAACACGGTCACGTGACTCTCTAACGGCAGAGTCGGGAAGGCCAACTATATCAAAGGCGGGCAAGCCTTGCGCAAGGTCAACCTCCACATCAACAAGGTATCCGTCTATCCCAATAACCGCGCCACTTTTTACTTTTGCCAGCATATTTGCCCCCGTATGATGACATCCAGTCTAACATCGACCTTATGTCGCTACAAATCAATGTCATTTCGTGGCACATTCTACCACATATAGCAAATTAAATGAAGAACAGGCTCACCAAACCTAAAATCTCGACACATCACAATCCTTCACTCCGGATAACAAACGAGAAAATAAAATAAAAAACGCCTCCCACCGTAAGGTGAAAAGCGTTTTCTACTGCTGCCCCATGGGGTATAACTAATACGCGTCCAAGCTATCGCCGGGATTTGTATCTATGTCATAAGGAGTGGGTTTTACATGTTTTCTGAGTCGGTTTTAGCGGCGAGGTCTGTTGCGATTTCGATGGGCTTATTCTACACTCTAAAACACTTTTGTGGGTTACGATGCAATTACAAAACCGACAAAATCCTTTTACAAAGCTATTACGAATTATGTCAAAAAACGTAATATTTCGAAAAAGCAATATCTCGAAAAGCAGCCTATCCCTATTAAACGTAATTACACCTCAACTGTTGCAAGAGTAAAAGCGAATACACTGCCTTTTTTAGGCGCGCTTTCCAGTGTAATAACCTCCCCATGGGCGCGTATAAACTCGTTTACAATAGAAAGACCAAGGCCGCTACCCCCCTTGTCCTCGTTGCGGGACGGGTCACCTTTAAAGAACCGTTCAAAGACTTGCGCCTGCTCTTGACTGGTCATACCTTGGCCATTATCTTTCACAGACACCACTACCTTCTTACCTTTAACAGTGGTTTCAACGGTAATTTCACCTCCAGAGTGGGTAAACTTTAAAGCGTTGTCCAGCAAATTATAGAGACATCGCTGTATCTTATCCTTATCCGCAAGCACAATATTTGTAACGCTTGCAAAGTGGCTAGATACGGATATCTGCTTCTGGGTCGCAATCTGCTCGAAACCCAATATCACCGCCCGTATTAGCTGATTAATATCAAACATTGTAGTTGTTAGTTCAAGTACATTATTTTGTATACGATGCATGTCCAAAAGGTCATTAGATAACTTAATCAATCGGTCAGTTTCGCCAAGCACGATGTCCAAATAGTACTCTCCTCGCTCGGGCGGTGCGGTGCCATCCTTTATTGCATTCACAAAACCATAAATAGACGTAAGCGGCGTGCGTATATCATGAGACAAATTGGCAATAAACGCCCGGCGAACAACCTCCTGGTTATGCAGGCTTTCGGCCATATTATTAAACTGCGCCGCAAGCTGCCCAACTTCGTCCTTACTGGTTGCGGGTATCCGCTTTTCAAATACACCGCCGGCAATTATCTCCGCGGCTTCGTTCATCTGGCGAAGACGGCGCGCCATTGCCCTGCTTGACATATAAATAAGCCCCGAGCCAAACAATATGGCAACAAGCAAGCTTATAACAGTAATCTGTCGCATCACAGCAATTGTAGCCTCATGCTCTGCAAGGGAAACGTATACAAGCACCGCACCAAGGACATTATTGCCAATGAATATCGGCCTGCCCGCAAAAAGCATAGTCTCATTATTTACATGACTAAAGACCCCGGAAACAACAATAGTCTCACCCGCAAGGATAGCCTCAATATAGGATATTCCAGGCAAAAACACACCAACAGGCAACCCGTTAAACATCACGCTATAATCAGCGTGAAGGATAACCACACTTGCGCCAAGTAAATCGCTAAGGTTTTGGATTTGCAAGCCAAGTGGGTCAAGATCCAAGTCGCCATGAAGATAGACATTGAGAAACACAGCCTCAACAGAATGGGCCACCCGCTTTGCGGATTCTGTAATAGACGCTACCCGCTGCTGGGTCAAGTAATCGCTTATCTCCCGGGTAAGAATAAACCCAAGAAACGCAAAACTAACGATAAGTATACCCATATACAATATTAGTTGCTTCCAGAATATTCTCATGCCTACCTGCCTTTTTCACGCGGTGTCTTATTAGTAATAAACCGGTTTACTGCCCCATCAAGCCGTGTAACAAGCCGCGCTTTTGGGGTTTTTGTAAGGTCTACATATAACTTTTTTGCCCGTATCTCCTGTGTTGCGGTGCTTGTGTATATTTTACCCAAATCTGGGAGAATGTCAGTAGCTTTATTGCTGCTTACAATGTCGGATACAATCATATCTTGTTTTATTGTCCATTCGTCCTGGGTGTTAAGCCTAACTGCATGTTTAAGCAGCCCGTTTTTATAGTACAGCAGCATAAAACTAGGCTCGTGATAGCCTTTAATCAGCACACACAGCCGCCTGCCTTGAAATGGCACCCGATACACAAAGCGTCTTTGTAGGTAATATAAGTCGTTGTATATGTCCCGAAGCTGAGCCGCCGTTTCATAATCATGGTCGGTTGCGGCCTGCTTCATGTCACGCTTCAGTTCTTTTAGGGCCTGCTTGCTTGACCCTTGCATAAATGAGGCGGCTTTTTGCAGGTTTTCTCTATAAGTTTCTTTGGCAAGTGCCTGCTGGCATGGCCCGTGGCATCTTTCGATATGCAGATTAAGGCATCCGCGGGTTGGTTTTTTATTGCCGCTATGTTCATCTTTAGCGTTCCCATCAAAGTGGCGGCTCTCGCATATTGGGATTGCCCATGCCCGGTTCAATTGCGTCAGTGCTTCCTTCGCGTCATACACAGAGTTAAATCCACCATACCGGGTAGCTACGCGGGCAGGCCGGTCGGATATATAAACCCCCGGTTTTGCGCGGTTCCATTCTATGCAAATATAGTGGGAGTGGATATCCTTTTTCATCTGAGAATTAAATGGCGGACGGTATGTTTTTATCAGTCCGTGCTCTAGGTACAATGCACTAATTTCATCTGTTGCCGGGCGGTATTCTATACGCGCTATTAGTTTTGCCAATTTTTTCACTTTTGGGGAGTTGTTCTTATTAAAATATGACTTTACACGGCTTTTAACCCGCTTAGATTTACCAACATATAGGCAATCCCCGGCCTTATCCCAGAAGATATAGCACCCCGGCAAATCGGGCAATGCGGCTGTCATGGATGTTGCGGTGGAAACTTTTGATGTTTGCATGGTTTATTTCATCCCCTTTGGGTGATATACTTAGGAAAATGCAAAATTAAACAAATGATAAACAACTTGGAGGATACCATACCATGCGAAAGAGAAAAATTAAAACACCCGCCCCACAAAAAGCTTCAATTAACAACGAGATGATAATACGAGACTGGATATATGCCGGGCTATTGCTGGTTGTGATTGCAATAATGCCATTGGTTGTACGATATGCGGATATGCCCGCCCCACCGGAGCTTTTTGCAATGTACGTCCGAAGCTTTTACCCAGACTACTTTGCACATTATAAGTCGTGGGCACTTGGGCTTGCGGCTGTGGCTATTGCATTCTATGGCCTAACTGAATGGGCAATAAGCGGCAACACTAAGCTTGGTTTTCATGTGTTGCTTTCCAGATGGTTTAAAGACGAAAACGATGAAGTTACTCTAAAGTCAGTGCTCAAAGCCCCTCCGATTATCGCGGCAGGGGTATTTTTGCTGTTCGCGCTTATTTCCGCGCTTTTTTCCAACTATAGGTTTACATCATGGCGCGGTACCGTAGAAAGAAGCGAGGGTATGCTTGCCTTTCTTGCATACTTTACCGTATGGCTTGCTGCAATGTTATATGTACGGGGCACAAAACATGCAAAAGTGCTTATGTATGGGCTTGCGTTTTCGTCCATTATAATGGGGCTTATCGGCCTTAGCCAGTTTTTAGAGCGGGATTTCTTTATGACAGCATTTGGCCAACGCATTCTTTTGATGGGCATGACGCCTCAAGACGCAGACTTCATTAGGGGTGCAGGCGGGATATCGTCGCCATTTGTAATGGCATATGGCACACTATATAACCCCAATACCTTTGGCAAGTACACCGCAATGGTTGCGCCTATTTTACTTGCGGCAGCACTTGCGTTTGACGAAGGGTTTGGTTGGAAGGCCATACTTGTACGTGTTGGGTTTTTCCTTGGTGGTGTGCTTATGCTTATTGGTGTCTTTGGCAGCCGCTCTCTCGGCGGGTTTATCGGCCTTGGCGCAGCACTTGGGATTATTATTCTTGCCGTTATTTGCAGGCTTATATATCAAGTAAAAGTCCGGATTAAAGACCAAACAGATGAAAACGCGCCTACTCAGCCGGCACAAAAACGGCGCACAGTTACCTGGGTACTTGGTGGGCTTATTGTTATATTACTTGGGGTTGGCCTGTACTTTATCCCCCCCGTAAACCAGCGCATAGACCTTGCGATGACCCGCTTTAACGAGGCCCTTCGCGGTGAAGTGCGGCCTATGGATACCGTGAATTTTGCCGATGATAGGTTTTCTATGGTAATTGATGGCCAGGAGCAGTTTACCGTTGTAGTAAGCGAGTCGGAAGTAACTGGGCCAGAGGACTCACCATGGCAGTGGCAAGTATATGACGCAACCGGCCAACAAGTGCCACTATATAGCCGCGTTGACTCGGATGACGAATTTGTCGCACCGATATATACCTATCATGTGCCAGGTTACGGTACGTTAAGAATACAAGACTTTTTAGGCTTTTTCACATATCGTGACATTGCGATGGTCTTCGAGCATGGGCGTATTTTTGGCATTAACCCAGACGAAAGTAGGAAAGATTTATCCGTACCTGTACCGTCAGTAGGGTTCTATGGTAGGGAGCATTGGGGCTCTAACCGCGGATATATATGGTCGCGTACTATTCCACTTATGCCGTCAAGGGCAATAATCGGTAGCGGCCCCGATACCTTTACACTGGTCTTCCCCCAGCACGATATGATATCAAAGATGGTTTTATTCGACAGCCCCCGTATCCCCGTGGATAAGGCACATAATGTGTATCTCCAGGCCTGGGTAACCACCGGTGGGGTATCGGCTCTTGCCCTTATGTTCCTATTTGCGTTTTATATAATTACGACATTTATATCCCTTGTAAAGTCAAAAATAGAAGAAGGCACCTTCCTCTTTGGCCTTCGCTTTGGGCTAATGGCCGGGATAAGTGCCTTCTCAGTTGCTGCTATGTCTACGGATAGTACAATCGGTTCAAGCGGTGTGTTCTACGTGCTACTTGGGCTTGGGTATGGGCTTAACCTGCTTGCGAAGCGGATGGCAAAGGCGGACTAGTGTACTACCGTTCCTCATAAGATATAGTAAGCCTTGCCGAAAAATGCTTGAAGCGTTGCATATTTTCGGCAAGGCTACTATATCTAATTGCGGCAGGTCGTATATCCAATTGCTGCAAGCGCGCTGTTAAGCACCTCGTAAAACTTACTTGTGGCGCCGATTAAAGAATCGGCCAGCCACAGAAAGGGCACTCATCGTCCTTGCAGCATTCTGGGTCGTCGTTTTCGCAGTCCGGGTTGGAGCACTGCTTTAGAGGCGCAGTTTCGGACGCGCTACCGCAACCGCGGCAGTAATTGTTACTGTCTTTGTTGCGAGTCTGGCAGTTAGTGCAAAGCCATCCAGTTTCGCCAAGGCCTTCGCCGCAGACGCCGCAAAACCGGTCCGCGTCGTAGAAGCCTTGCTCGCAACAGGGATTGACAATAAGATTCCGATATTCTTCTTCTTTTGCTTTGATTTCCGCGTCAACGGCTCTTGCCTCGCCTACTTTTGCTGCGATGCTGTCAATTGACGGCTCGTATGCTTCGCTGTCGGCTTGGCTTGCAAGGCTTGCAATCTCGTCAAGTAATGGTTGGATACAACATTTTAAGGCCGCAATCTCCTGCTCTAGGATAAGCTTGCGTGCCTTTTTTTCCATGTAGTTCAAATTGCTTGACGGTACTTGTGCGGGTTCGGTGGCGTCCCCTTCTGAGGCTTCCCCATCTGAGGTTTCTACATCGGAGGCTTCCATTTCTGCATAGACTGGCTCTTCGCCCTCGCTTGCATCATTGACTGACGCGTACTCATTTGCCGGTTGTTCTGGTGAACCTTCTTCGGCGTATTCGCCTGTGTGCTCATTTTCTTGCCCTGGTGCTTCCTCTTGATAGTTGTTTGCAATGTCCTCGGCTGGCATTGCTACTGGATTGGCGCAGTTTGGGCATTGCTCTGCTGTGCTTTCCAGAGGGTAGTTACAGTTACTACAGTACATTTTCACCTCTCCTTTACATATGTTAAGCGGGATTTTATTGGCGCCCCGCCGGGCTTTTGTTTTTATGAGCCTTAATTTTTCACCGTATACATAAACATGCAAATAGATGTATGAAATAGGTGTGGAAATCGCAATTTATGTAAGCCGCTGGAAGACAAGAGTACCACGGTGCCTGTGCAGGCGTCAACATGCAAAATAATTGCTAATAAGCTAAAATTCATGTAATGAAATTAAAGTTGACCAGCCTCAAGCTCCAACAAAAAAGCCTTATTCCCAAGCCCGCCACCATACCCGGTAAGGGTACCGCTTGAGCCAACCACCCGGTGGCAAGGCACAATAATACTAACCGGATTATGATGATTAGCCCCGCCAACAGCCCGCATAGCACTAGGCTGGCCAATGCGAAGCGCAAGGTCTTTATAGCTGATGGTTGTGCCGTATGGGATAAGCATCAGCTCTGCCCAAACCTTCATACGAAAATCTGTGCCAGTAAGCCGTATCGGCACAGTAAACTCGCGAAGCGTACCGGCAAAGTAAGCCTCAAGTTCCCGGATGCACGCATCAAGCACCGCCGAATTCGAAATCATGCCTTTATCAGCGGCGGCTGTGTGAAGCTTGCTGTCGGTAACAGCCGCGCTAAACTTACGCCGGGTATCCGCATCCATAAATGAAATTTCAACGATATATCCGTCTTCTTCGGCAATGAATAGCGAGCCCATCGGCGAGCTGTAGATTGTTGAGTTCATAAAGTTTCCTCCAACTTGGCAAGGCAATCTGCTTATGCCTTATCTTCATCTGATAAACAGTAGCATAACCGGCCATGATATAGGCGTTTCGATTTGAAATGGGCTAAGGACGAGCCAAAACGCGCGGCAGTAGGCGCGTTCGCCGACAGACGCAGCCCAATTTCAAACGAAATCGCTATAAACCTTTGTAAAAGCATCCAAACTGCCAAATCCGGGGTTTTTCTCCTTTGGGTAAAAGCATTAAACCTAGACCTAAATACCCCCGCGAAAAGCCCCAAAGCCGCATAAATAGGGGTTTTTCTCCAAATGACAAAAGCATTCAAGTCTAGGTTTAGATGCTCACCCTTTCTATAGCCCGGAAACCTTAATACCCTCCACCAAAATAGAAGGCGTACCAATGCCGCCCTGCCCCATAGAGTAAAATTTAAGGTCATTACCAACAGCGGTGATATTCTTAAGCACCTCGTAAAAATTACCCGCAATGGTAATCTGCTCGATTGGCCTAGAAACCTTGCCGCTTTCGATTAAAAAGCCGTCAGCGGAAACAGAAAAATCACCGGAAACAGGGTTAACACCGGAGTGCAAACCGGCCATCTCTGTAATAAGAATGCCCTTTTCGACACCGGAAATCATCTCGTCAAAGGATGTCTCGCTTGGCACAAGATAGTAGTTGGTGTAAGACGTTGTAATCGCGCCGCCAAGCCCCATTTTCGAGGCATTGCCTGTAGACTCAACGCCATCTTTTGCGGCAGACTTTAGATTGTAAAGCATGGTCTTAAGGACACCGTTTTCGATGATGGCCTTCTGCTGGGTTGCAACACCCTCAGAGTCAAAGGACATGCTGCCAAGGCTAAGGTCGCAAACGCCGTCGTCACGCAAGGTGATATGAGGGGCGGCGATCTCTTCGCCAAGCTTGTCCTTGCTTAAAAGCGAGAACCCCTTCTGGGCATTTTCCGCCATAAAGACACTGGCAAATACACGAAACAGGCTTTGTGCATTGACATTGTCAAAGGCGACGGTGTAATCGCCTGTTTCAACGGAGGACGCGCCAAGATAGCTTAGCGCCTTATCCACAGCTTTTTTTGCCAAGTCTTTATAGTCAAGTTCTGCAAAGTCCCGACCCATCCAAAACTCAGTGCCCGACTTTGTGATGCCGTTTTCCTCAACACGTGCGATTACTGTGGCACTTGCCATATTGCGCTTTTGGTCAAGGTCCAGGCCATATGAGTTGGCCATTGCAACTTCGTTTTCCTGGTTACCTATTGTGCAGAAATCCGCCATTTTTACCCTTGGGTCCAGGCTTTTTGCATAGGCTTCCATTTCTATTGCCCACTTGATTTTATCTGCGGCACTTACGTCGTTAATTGCCGGGTTATAGACATTTATCTCTGGATATGACTCGCTGCCTGCAAATAGTTGCTCTACGGCCTCATCTTCGATTATGCCCGCGTTCATTGCAGCGTTTTCTAACATAGGCTCTATAACAGAAGCATCCATTTTCTCGCTTGCGGCATAGCCTACCTTGCCGCCTATGGTGCCCCTAAAGCCTACGCCTTGGCTTACTGTGCTCTTATACTCGGAAATCTCTCCGTCAAATACCCTTACAGAAAAGCCGTCGCTGCCTAGGAATAATACCTCGTAGTCAGCAAAACCCTTCTCCTTTGCCCCGGCGAAGAGTTCCTGTTTAAATTCTTGGAAAGTCATATTATTTCCTCCCCCCAACTGTCATTTCTTTTACCCGAAGCATCGGCTGGCCTACGTCTGTCGGCACAGCACCGGAAATGCTGCCGCACATGCCTTGGCCTCCTTCAAAGTTGTCGCCAACCATGTCAATGTCCATAAGAATCTCATGGCCTTTGCCGATAAGAGTAGCACCCCTAACGGGCTCGGCAATTTTGCCGTCTCGCACCATGTAGCCTTCAAGGACCGCAAAGTTAAATTCGCCGGAAGAAGGCTGAACAGAGCCGCCGCCCATTTTTGCCGCATAGAGGCCGTACTCAGTGTTTGCGATGATTTCATCGGTTGTGGACTCGCCGGGAAGGATATAGGTGTTGGTCATGCGGCTTGTCGGCGCAAAGCGGTAAGACTGCCGTCTGCCGCTACCGGTTGATGGCATACCCATTTTAAGGCCGCCAAGATAGTCGATAAGATACGACTTTAGCACGCCGTTTTCGATAAGGACATTGCGACGGATTTTCGCGCCTTCATCATCCACATTAAGGCTGCCCCATACACCCGGAAGTGTACCGTCATCCACCGCGTTAACAATTGGGGAGGCAATAACTTCGCCAAGCTTGTCGCAGAAAACCGACGCGCCCTTTGCAACGCCTGTTGCCTCAAGACTGTGGCCGCAGGCCTCGTGGAAGATAACGCCGCCAAAGGCATTGTCGATAATAACCGGCATACGCCCACTTGGACAAAGGTCACCTTTTAGCATTGTAACGGCAATGCGGGCAGAGTCTTTGCCCATATCGGCCATGTTAAGAGTGTCTAAAAACTCTATGCCGCCCTTGGCACCGGGACTAAGACCACCTGTTTGCTTCTCATTGCCTTCTGATGCCACCGCCCCGGTGGAGACCCTAATATTGACGCGGCGATCTTCCGCCCATACCCCATTAGAGTTGGCAATCAGCACATCCTGTACATTGGACATAAAGCTGCCGGATGTTTGCGTAACCAGCGGGTCATAGGCATATGCCGCCTCGGACGCCTCACGCAGGCGCGCAACAATATCGCTTTTGGCAACAGTGTTTACAGGAATCTGCACCGTATCGGCAAAAATTTGCCTATCCGCACGGTCAAGCACAATCACCGATTTAACCGAAGGCTCGTCCTTGAGGCTTGCCTTTACGGCCTGGGCTGCGTCCTTTGCCAGCTTAAGCAGGCTTTCGCGGCCAGTATTGTTGGTGTAGGCATACACTGCGTTTGTGCCTAGGATAATGCGCAAACCAAGGCCATAGTCAATGCCCCAGTTGGCTTTTTCGATTTGGCCGTTTACCATGTTGATGTTGTCCCTTATGGTGTTTTCCATAAAGATTTCAGCCATGTCACCGCCGGTGGCCAGTGCGGCGGTTAGTACATCGTACACTAGTTGTTTGTCTAGCAAGTTAGTCCTCCTTTGGAATGAGGGTGCTGCCCTTTTTGAAATGAGGGCGCTGCCCTCAAGCTCCCGCCGCTACGCGGGGCGTAGCCCCGCTCGCTTCCTCGCTCGCGTCCTATGGACGCTTTGCTGCGGTTGGTGACGCGCATCGCGCTCACGTTGTCTGCGTTTTTTTGTGGCGGGTATGATTTTTACTATTTTACCAGGGTTTTGGTGGTTTGGGGAATATTGTGTGCGAAATTTTTTGGATTGGGTGTTTTTGGGTTTTTTCGTAATTTTGCGGGTAGATTTGCGTATATGTATGCGATTATCGGGTAAATATTAGATTATTGCGGATTTTTCTTTGACGCGCTTGCTGCAATGGTTATAATGTTAGTGAAATTACATTTGGGAGGCTACTATGCTTTTAATGTTTAGGGTAAAGAATTTTATGTCGTTCAAGGATGAGTCCATTTTGGATATGCGTGCTACTTCATATAAGCAGCACCCGTCCCATGTTATGCCTGTTGAGGGCACAAAGGGGTTGCTTAAGGCTGCGGTTATTTATGGTGCTAATGCTTCTGGGAAGTCTAATTTTATTGCTGCTATGCATTTTTTCGTGCTCTTTGTTGGAGTACAACTTCCATCTGTTCAAAGCCATTTTGTGGATAATCATCATGTTCGAGATGTGTTTCAACTTATAAAAAAGCCTGTCCCGTTTTTATTAACAAAATCCAATGAAAATCCCTCTGAGTTTGAGATTGCATTTATTCGCAGAGGCAAGCACGTTCAATATGGATTTGAGTGCAATGACAACGAGATTTTAAGCGAATGGCTTTATATAGACAGTAAACTCGTGTTTGAACGAAGTGAGCAAGTTGTGCTAGGTGGTTTGTACAAGAAATATTTGAACGGATATACCAAAGTCAATAAAGATGGGTTATACATTTCTACTTTGCAGTATTTTCTTGATGACCATGCGAAAGATGCAGTAATTTTAGACCTTATTATATTTACATGTTATGAATTAAGGGTATTTTACCAAATATATGAAGGTGCAACAGTCAAGATAAACGCCCGACCAGGAAAATATGGCGACTATACCGAAATACTTGAAGACGACACCCTCCGCGCAAAGGTAGAAAAATACCTTCGCATCATTGACATCGAGCTAAAAGGCCTTGATGTTGAGACACTAACCGCAATTGACGAAGTCACAGGCGAATTAAAAGAAACAAAAATGTTGCTAGCCAGGCGTGACATCTACGACGACAATGGCAATAAAGTCGGCGAGAAGCACTTCGACTTAAGCAAAGAATCAACCGGCACACAATATTTCATCGCATATATCCAAGAGATTATCCCGGTCATTGAAAATGGCGGTGTCTTCGTCTGTGACGAAATGACCACAAGCCTCCACCCACTACTAGCCAAGCTAATAGTTGATATCTTCACCTCAAGCGACAACAAAAAAGGCCAGTTAATTTTCACCACTCACGACGTCTCCCTTCTAAACAATAGCCAATTTAGGCGTGACGAGGTTTTCTTCGTAGACAAAAACCACCGCGGCGAGTCCAAGCTGTACTCACTGTCAGACCTAAAAACTCGTGAAGATGCGTCTTTTAGCAAGGACTACCTACAAGGCAAGTACGGCGCAATCCCAATCTTCAACTACGAAGACGACCCAGGCGGTGATGCAGATGCCTAGGAAAGTGCTGTCCAAAGAGCGGCAAGTTGCGTTTATAAACACCAAGCCAGGTAAGAAAATAATTTTTTGCGAAGGCCATACAGAGAAAAACTATATAGCGCACTTTACAGACGAACTAAAAGCGTATGACCGCAAATCTGCTGATACTGTTATTGAAGTTGCCACTGTATCTGACGATGACATACAGATAGACGTCATGATTGCAGGCAAAGGCGGCAATGCAAGACATGTACTTAACTATGCTAATAGATATTTTGCGTACAATGAAAATGCCCAAAAATATATTCACTACGAAAATGTCTTGTTTATGACTGCGATGCGCCAAACGACATTCAAACAGTGATTTCCGACTCAAATGCATATACACTTTTTGTTACAAATCACGAGTTTGAAGTATGGCTAATGATGCATTTTGAAGATATTGACTGTGCGTTAACAAAATCCTCTATATACAGAAAACTCGAAGATTGGCTGCGAATTACAGCTTACAAAAAAGTAAAAGCCAACATGGATATCATCAAAAACCTCGTTAGTGACAATGTGCAAGTCGAAAAGGCTGTTACAAATGCGGAAAAACTACAAAATATGTACGACGCAGAAGATAAATCCATATACAAAAACATAAAAGAAATGAACCCATACACCAACATCCACACCCTAATAAAACCCATAATGTACGAGATAACCAAGAGCAAAGCAAACATAAAAAGCCAAAGCAGCTAAGGTACAAAGACCAGCAAGTAACATACCCATCGCTCGTCAGCATACATATGTTACTTTCCCGGTTCCCCCGGTTTTGATGATTTGGCCAAAAGCTATCAACCCCGCAGAAAGCGGAGTTTTTCCACTTTGGGGAAAGGTTTCCCTCACCAAAGCGCGCGCTAAGCTGGAAGCAGCCCGCCACCAAGAAATTATTTTTTCGATTACAAGGTGGCGGGCTGCATTCCCTACGAGGTGTTACCCACCGCAAAGCTTGTCAAATCAACGTACTGTATAAAGGCATTGTTGCTACAAATAGGGAAAGAGACCCTCTGTGCCGTGATTATTTTTTCGATCACAGCACAGAGGGTCTCTTTCCAACTATTGCGAAGCTCAATCCTCACACAGTGTGAAAACTGTCAAAGTGGCAAGCAGCCATGCGGCTAAGCTTCGCGAAACATTCACGCTTTCGTAACATAAATCAATCAGAGTAAATCAATCTGAGCAAGATTCTAATGCACCAACTCTAAGGCGTAACAACAATCCCAACAGGCATCAAAAACCCTTCAACCCAAGGATTATAGTAGTCAAAAACCCGCACATGCCCGCCTGTGACATCCACCGGAAAACTCGGCCGGTACGCTACAACCAGGTCAAGAATCTCGCCAGGTGCAATATCTCTCAGATACAAATTAATAGTAGCAAACCGAGTTTCATACCGTTCAATAAGCCCTTGATTGCGCAGCGTGGCAAGGCTTGAAGCCTCAACCCTAAAGCCTTGGGGGATGCTTATCGCAACTAGGCCATTATTGACCATTTCGCCACTGCGGTTAATAATCCTAAGCTCTTGGTCAACCCACTCGTGGACAGAAAGCCGGGTGTTCATTGTACTTGTGATCTCAAAGCCCCGGTCAAGCACCACAGAGTCGTATGGCGCGAAGTATTCCAGTGAAATTTTATAGGTCATACGGCCTATGTCTGGAAAATGGATGTCAATTACATTTTCCCGTTCAAGCCCGGTGAAGGTTAGCATGTAGAAATCAAGAGTATTGTTGGCGCGCACATCAATTACCTGCTGCTGGTCGCCAATGGTGACAGTTATTTGTCCGTCTAGAAGTGGCGCGGCTGTGGCGTAGTTTGTCACGGCCATCAAAGATAAAATCGTAGCTTGGGTGCTATGCCAGGTACCCCAGGAGTCGCGGTTTGCGATAATAAAATTGTTAAACAGCGCGTTTGTTGCATCATGAGAACTTGAACGGGAAAATGCCATGGATGCAAGGGCGGTAGTTTGAAGGTTTTGGGCATGTCCCCGTGTGCCGAAGTAGTCAACGATATTGGTGGTAAGGTATGTGGTATCGCCGTCGCGTGTGGCGTTTTTATTAAGCCTCTCCAATACACCAGATGCATATGGCGAGCCGGTGTTTACCAGCACATTTGCGATAAGCGCCAGTGTAAAGTTGTCATCTGTGCTATCCAGCCGGCTAACCAGATAATCCACCGCGGCCCGTAGCCTTGGGTCATTGGGGAAGGCCTCGCTTATCGCCCAGGTGATATATGCGCTAAAGGCAAACCTGTCGCTATCACGGATATGGCTCATGCCGGGGCCCGTAATCTCAAAGGAGCCGTCCGGGTTTTGATGGTCAAAGACAAACTCGGCCATTCTTTCCATTACCCGCTCGTCAATTGTGTAGACGCCGGAAAGATTTTGAAGCTGCATAAGGCCGTATGCGGTTAAAAGTGTCTCCGCAGGTGCATGACCAAACAGTGAAAACCCACCCGGTGTGCCCCGTACCTCAAAGGTCAAAAGCCGCTGGTAGCCAGAGGAGATAAACTCCAGCGCGCGCTGGGTAAGCTGGGGATTATCAATGCCATTGTCCTGCATATAGCGCAGTGCAAGTATATTTGGGAATAAAATAGACGAGGTCTGCTCGAAACATCCGAAGGGCATACGGAAGATATTTTCCATGCCTTCGATTACCTGCGCCATTGCCGACGGGTAAAACTTAATTGTTGCCCGGCGGGTGTCGGGGATATCTTCGTTAAAAAATATTAATTGCTGCTGGATGCTTCTTTCGATGCTGCCGCTTGAGACCACCCGCTCGATTCTAAAGCCTTCGGGATTTACCCGGATGCTGCGCTCGGAGGCGTCTGCAAAGTCGTGGGTGTCGGCATATACCCGGAAAACGAAGTTGCCAAAGTGGTTTATTGTGATGGGTACATATATCATTTGTGTCTGGCCGGAAGGCACAACCATTGTCTGAACCGGGTCTACATGAAGAGTAAACCAGTCAAAATCGGCAATTGTAAGCACTACGGTCTGCTCGTCTTCGGTGTAGTTAAACACTGTTACCGGGATGCTTACCTGGTCGTGCCGGATGCTATTCATTGGAAGAGAAAAATCTACAAAGAATGGCTGGAACGCCCGGATGCTGCTTTCTGTATGGCCTACAAGGCCGTCCATGGTATTGCCTACAACTTGGATATTCCAGGTTGTAATATTATCGGCCAGCATAAAGCTTAAATCTGCCTGGCCGTCATGGGCGATAACCTCGGGCAAGAAAAGCATTGTCTCAAGGAAGAGACGGCGCACCCTTGCAGTTTGGGTTTCTATTTCTTCTATTGGACGGCCTGCCGGGTCTGCGTCAACATCGGCTTCGGCTTCGTCAAGGTCTTGCTCGAATCGGTCTTCAAGGTCGATTTCCCGGTCTGGTATATCTGCCGCGTCTGGTACGGTTGGCGGCTCTGGCGGGCGCGGTGGCTCTGGTTCATGTGCGGGCGCATCATCTGTATCTGCCCATGTATCTTCTGCTGCCCACATCTCTTCCGCTGCCGGAGGCGGTGCTTCTGCCGCTTCGTCGCTACTGGCAAAGTCTCCACTGCCGCATGAAGACAGGAAAATCAGCGCGAAGATAAATAGTGCAATTGCCGCAACCACAGCAAGTGTCGCGATTCTATCTCTTTTTAGTGAAGGGCTCTTTCCGGAGTCATCATCAAGTGGGCGGTTGGGTAGGTATCCTGGGATATCGGGATAGATGCCTGGTATATGGCCTGGTACATGGTCTGGTGGATAGCTTGATGTCTGGCTTGGCGTATGGCCTGGTGGATAGCTTAATATCTGGTCTGGCGCATGGCCTGACGCATGGTCTGAAACATAGCCGGGGGTATCATGATATACACCGGCGGAATAAATACCGGGCTTTTTATCATGGCGCAGCAAGAAAAACACTGAAACCATCAACACAAGGAATTGCACCCGAAAGACATTGCCTGCCCAGCGGTTAACACTGCCCGTCATGTGACCGACACTACCTTGATGAGGCGGCTCGTTTGTAAGCCATGCTGTGCGGATACCCGGTGCTGTCTCCCCTTGGCGTAGCATTATGCGGGTGATTGCCTGCTCTGATGCCCCGGCAATTAATGACGCATACAAAGTTGCCGCGCAAAGCCCGTCACTAAACCGAATATCTTCAAGGGCAAGTCGGATATTGCAAATAGAAAGGTCATTTGCCGCAAGGGCAAGCATTGCCTCGTCAACCATGCTTACAAGCAGTGCCGCGGTAAGCGGGTTGCCCGTATCGTCAGTCACGCCAATGTTTAGGTTAACAAATTCACCAGGTAGGTACTCATGCCTGTCGCTTTCAACTGTCAACTGCATAAAGCTGCCTGGGTCGATAAACACGGTTTTCCGGGCATGTGAAAAAGCCTCCCGGTTGCGGGTATCACCACGAGGTATCCAGATTGCATAGATGTCGATTAGGCCGTAGATATCCCCAAGGTATAGCTGATATTGATCGTAATCGGTGCTTGTCATCGCAAGCAGGCGGTTATTCCTATAGGCATATATCACAAAGCTGCCGTCTCTTTCTAGGCTGTGAAGGGTAAGATTAATTGCCTCGCCCATTGCATAGCGGGGTTTGCATGTGCTTAAGGCAACAGCCCTTGAAATACCGGGAAACTCAAAGTCGCGCCCGATATCATTACCGTCCATATCCTGCCCGCGCACGGAGATATGGTTTGCCCCGAGGGCGTCCTCCAGTACAAATACCCCCATTCCGTTGTCGTCGGTGGCTACCTGGCGGCTAAAATTGCGGCCAGATATCTGCAAATGGGCACGAACCGGGGTACCGTCGGCGCGATTAGTGAAGATATACACCCTGTTTGGCATCCCCTGTACCAAATAGCCATGTTGCGGCAATAATTCGACTTCAAAAGGCCCCTCTGCAACACGAACAGTTAGGCTTGCCTCCACCCGATAATTTGAGTTGTCGATGACCTCCGCCACAATGGAATAGGCCCCAATTTGAGAGGCATAAAAATTCAGCAAAAACTCGCCGTTTTCGTCTAAGTCGCCTACTAGCATTGCGCCGCCGTTTACATAAACCGTAACAGCCCCCTGTGTAACAGGCTCGCCAAAGAAGTAGCGCACATGGCCGGTTATACTAATTTCATCGCCAACACCAAACTGCTGATGGTTGGCCTCAAGGATTACTTCAAATTTTGGCAACACATATGGGCTTACTTCGAATGTAGCCTGGGCCGCAAACGCCCCGTCTCTCTCTACTACCAGGCGATAGAATCCGCTGTTTACCTCGTCCGCAAGCCTAAATCGTCCGCTCATTATTCCAAAATCGGAGGTCTGTTTATCTTCACGCATGACCCGGTTATCATTGCCGTCAAAAATGGACACAGTGTATACCGCACCGCCAAAGGGCGTTGCCGTGTCCCGATTTACCGCAAGAATGCGAAATAATACATCGTCGCCGGGCTTATACAGCCCCTTGTCAAAGTGGATGATAAGATTTTGACCATAGCGATAGGAAAGTAAAATATCCTTTTCGAAATGCTCTACACCAAGAGATGAATCCACGGTTATATACATTAAATGCCATCCTACATGGGTGCCGTATAATGGAATATTGATGGCGGCATTCCCATCGTAATCCGTTTGAAACCGGAAAATACCTGGTGCGGCATTGTTTTGTGATATATCGTAGTCACCCAACGATGATACTACACCATCCGACAAAGATACTACGCCATCCGACAAAGATATCGTAACCTCGGCCTCCATCGGGTGACCATAGATATTGTTCACCTGTAGTGCTGCGATTAGTGACGTATCTGTGTAATATGTCCGGTTAGTGATAAGGGTAAGCTGATGCCTAACCAATGTAGCCTGCTCTGCCCGCCTTGTTGCGACCATGCTGCTGGCTTGCTGATAAACAAAGTGTAACGATACAAAAACAATAATCGCGGCAATGGCGTACCTAGTAATTTTTTTTGCCATGGTAGTCCCTCCTTGTGGTGTGCGGTAATCCGTATTGATTTATTGAATGAAGCATGAAAAAATTAAAGCTTGAATAAAATTAGAGCTTGCATAAGATGTAAATCATTCGCGAGTGATTTGGTTGCCCCGTCGAATTTGCCATGTATTTTGTCAAGGGGTTATTATTACATTTGTGTTACAATTTATCAAACCTGTGATTTATGTAAATGTTCCCACCGTGTATACCGCTGTAGGTAATGGTATTATTATCTATAGCGAATCAAATGAGAAACAGTCCCAGGCCGAGCCGAAAATATTGAGCAGAATCGCAAAGCGATTGTGCGAACGCGCGGCTCCACGGTTTGCCTGTGGCAAACTGGCACTACGTGCCACTTTTGCGTAGCAAAAGCGTCAAAGGCGCGT
>Ga0123355_10002053_pt1 | contig 28449 bp, 42 predicted proteins | sample TergutEmb28metaG_3_FD_89872 | JGI IMG/M metagenome (GOLD analysis project Ga0123355, IMG submission 89872) | Embiratermes neotenicus P1 segment gut microbial communities from Petit-Saut dam, French Guiana - Emb289 P1 | ecosystem: Host-associated > Arthropoda: Insects > Digestive system > Gut ... | reverse complement strand
TAAAGGATTCGGATTGGCGTGTTCGCCAAGCGGCCATGAACGCCTGTCAAGGTAGGGATGTCCCCCTTGAAGTCATAGAACGATGGCTAAAGGATTCGGATTGTGACGTTCGCCAAGCGGCTATGAAGTTATGGGTTGAAAAAGGAAATACCTTCCCATTGATACGTAATTTTGAACCGCCTAATATTGTTTATAAAAAATGTATTGGTGGAGTTATAGTGTATGCCGAAATTCCAAAATATGCACAAGTACGCGGCCAAGTAGGCAAAAAATGCAGAGCAAATGTGGCAAAAATCGTTGATATAGTTGGCTCATTTGGTGGTGAAAAAATCGGAGTTTCTTTATATGATAACCGGGTGGCTTATTTTATTGGAGATGAGATTGAAATAGGCAATTTTGATATGAGCGATAATGAATGTTCAACTGGATTTCATTTTTTCTGTAGCCTCGAAGAGGCAGAAAGCTGGTGAGATGGGGGGTGATGTTTTGAAACGAGGATATTATGGAATTGGAATCTTCAATGGCAAGAACGAGGCGAATTTAGGTTTATTATATAGATCCGCAATTAACTTTGATGCAGACTTCATATTCACGATTGGACGGCGCTATAGAAAACATTGCGCCGACACATCAAAAGCATGGAAGCACATCCCGCTTTACGAATACGATACATACGAGGATTTCTTGGCACACATCCCGTACGATTGCAAACTCGTAGCAATTGAATTAGACGAGAAAGCGAAAAGTCTTAAAAATTATTATCACCCCGAGCGATGTATTTATTTGCTCGGAGCCGAGGATCACGGGATACCACAGAGTGTTTTGAACAAATGCCAAGATATAGTTGTGGTTGATACCCATACATGTATGAACGTGGCGATTACGGGTGGAATTGTTATGTACGACAGACAGAGTAAAAGTAGATAAAAGACGCATTTTAATAAAAATTATGGGAGGAACTAAAATGCAAGTAATTGATAAAACGAGTGGAAAAGTAAAAGTAACCGTAACAGATTCACAAGTGATTATTGATTTGAACACCGAAACAACGAGGTTGTCCGAAGTGGTACCAGGCGGTACGTTCAAGAAAAATGGTGTTGAGTATATCGTTCTTGAACAAAGTTCCGACACAAATGCGGTACTCCGTAAAGAAATTCTTAAACGAATGGAATATGGTAAAAACAATAATTGGGCGGAAAGTGACGTTAGAAAGTATCTAAATAGCGAATATCTAAACGAACTTGAAGATGCGTTTGGTGCGAATAATATTGTTGCACATACTGTAAATTTGTTGTCTATGGACGGTCTTGATGATTATGGCAAAACAAATGATAAAGCTAGTTTGCTAACCATTGACCTATACCGCAAATATCGTAAACAAATTGGTAAGAATGCAGGTTCTTGGTGGTGGCTCTCCACCCCCGACAGCACTCCATCTGGTGCTGGTGCGAACTATGTCCGTGGCGTCGATTCTGACGGCAATGTGGACTGCGGCGACTACTACTACGACGGCGGCGTTCGCCCGTTTTGTATTTTGAAATCTAATATCTTTGTATCTTGTGAGGATTAAAAATGGCAGAGTCTAAATTAGAAGTCGTTGTTAAGGCAATAAGCCTTATACAGTATACCATGCAAATTACGTCAAACAGAAAGCGGTATCCGGCAAAACACGTAGTGCTGGTGCAACGGATTCAAAATATCTGTATGGATATATACGAGCTTCTATTAGACGCGAATTGACTAAACCTCAGTACATCAAAAACGGCGTTAAGTTTTGTGGCTTCCATACTTACATAACAGGCGACGGCAAGGCTATCCGTAAGTTAAAGAACGAGAACAAGCGTGCCGCACAAAAGAAGTTTAGATGTATGGCTAAGTTAGTTAAGATCGGTAAGTTGGGCAAAGAAAAGTTTGACGAATCGTATAGGGCGTGGAAAAATCATGCTTCGCACGGGAATTGCGTTAAGTTGATTAGAAATATGGATATTATGGTTGAAGAAATTTTATGCGGAGGCGATAAAAATTAATAGAGATTTTGAAGATTTTTTGAACGAACAGAAGGAGTGGTTTTGCCGATATAGATGTAAAGCATTAAATCTTGTGTCGGAAAACATAATAAGGTTCAAGTGCGAGAAGTGTGATGAAGAAAACACCGTGAGCATTGAATCGGTCAAAGATTGCGTTTGCGATAACTGTCCATTAGATGATTTTATTTGGTACATTCGGGACGCAAAGGAAATTACTGTTGAGTAATTAGGAAGGAGTGTTGAATAATTTGGCGACAACAAGCGAAACAAAGGTAACAAAGACGAATAAACCAAAGGGTTTGCCATCGTTTCTTGAAATGTGCGAACTCGACATTAGCGAGTATGTAAAAAAGCGCGAAAAGGCGGATTATCTGCCGTGGGCATCTTGTAAAATGCTACTGCACAAAAACGGCGCAGAAACAGTTTACTTCGAGCCACTGACGCTCGAAAACGGAAGTAGTTTGTTTATGTCAGATATGGCTTTTGGTAGCGTTGATAACGACGGTAAACTTACGAACGCTGGCAACAGGTGTTACGAAGTTCGAGTTAGAATTGTAATTGACGATTTGGATTTCGTCTACAATATGCCCGTTATGAACGGAGCGAACCCTGTGCGCGACAACTCTATGTCACAGCAGCGGGTGAACACGGCGCAAACAAGAGCGTTTGTAAAAGGTGTTGCGGTTAGAACGGGGCTTGGGTTTGGCTTATGGTTGGGTGACGAAGATTTTGATGATGAAACGGAAGATTTATCTAAACACAACCTTATGAAAATCAAAGAACGGTTTGAGCAACTTATCACCAGTAAAATGACTGCTGGATTAACCATCAAAGACATTTGCGACAAAATCAAAGTAGACGAAGAACAATTTACTATGTATCTGAAATACTTCGGAATCTTAGATAAATTAGAGAAGGCTCTTCGTAAAGTATGATTTCCAACAAAGACCGAAGTGGTTGGTTTGGAGCAAGTGAAACGCGGTGCATAGTTGGAAATTATGAAACTAAAAGTTTCAGAAGCTGGTGGTTAGAGAAGCTGGGATTAAGGATAAATAATCTTACGAACTTGTCGATGATGGCGGGAACAAATTACGAACACAAAATACTCGATGCCGTCGTGCCGTTTGCTCGGAAAGACCATCAGATTTTAATCCCCGAACTCAAACTGCGAGTGAATTACGATGGTGACACCAACGATGCGGTGCACGAAGTCAAAACGTACAGTTGGAAAAGAGGATTCAAATTACACTCGTACTACCAACAACAAGTTTGGGTTCAGCAATACGCAAAGAGGGTAGCGCGAGGAATGATTATCTCGTATGGGTTAATGGCGAACGATTACAAAAACTTCTTCAATGACATTGATATGAACCGAGTAGGGTTTCACCCGATTATGTACAGCGAGGAGTTTATCGAAGCCACATACCTGCCGCGACTGCGTTATCTGTGCGATTGTCTTGAGCGAACAGCACTGCCAAAAAATATACACTTGGAGGAATATTTATGCAATCAAAATTAGGAGATGGCAACATAATGATCGTGGGCGTTCTGCCGAACGACGCTGAATATAAGACGGTTGGCGAGAAGGGTTCGAGCTTAACTAAGTTTGGCGTTAAGGTGGCCGAGAAGAAGGATGGTGGTGGCAATAATGTCGCAACGTGGGTAAACTGCGAGTGCTGGCACGCCGTCGCAAGAGCGACAAGTACGTTCAAAAAAGGCGACGTGGTTCTCTGTGTTGGCTACATAAAAACCAACACATATGAAGGTAAAGAATATAGAAACCTCGTGTGTGAGTTCGTTGTAAAAATGCCGAATGTCGATAGTGTTGAAGGTGGAGAAGAAGCTCTATCATTGGATAAAACCAAGAAATCGTCTAAGAAAAAAGAGACAACAGAGGGTGGATTCGAGATTTCAACGGACGATGATGATCTCCCGTTTTAATTAAAATTAATTCGAGGGAGGATACGGTTTGGTGAGCAAAAAACAAACAGACTTACATAGCATTGTAGAGGAAGCGCAAAAAAAGATGGGATTTGAAGCCGCCGAAATTATCGCCAAAGATTTAAGCCTCGAAGACTGGAATGGTAAAAAAGCCCGTTGCCCGTTTCACAGCGACGATACGCCAAGTTTTATATTTAATGAAGAGGGTAGTTTCTTTAAGTGTTTTGGGTGTGGGCGTGTTTATGGAATAATCGATCATTATGTGGAATTTGAGGGGTTGGCGTACCAACAAGCGGTAAAAAAATTATGTGAATCGCAGGGGTACGAATACAAAGAACCGTCAAAAAGCAAAGACGATTATTTTAAGGGTTACAAATACCCACGAGAAGAAACAAACACGATCCGCGATAAGGCAGAAAAGTATCTCGCTAAACGGCATATCTCGGCTCGAACTCTCGATTTTGCGGGGATAAAAGAGTGCAACAACGGCAATATCGTTTTTGAGTATCGGGATATTGACAATACATTACTCTGTTGTAAATATCGGGTGGCACGAGCGGTAAAAAAAGGCGAGAACAAGATGTGGTTACAACAGGGAAGTTCAAACTGTCCGTCATTATTCTTAAAGCAGAAGGTAAACCCAGCGCAACCATTGGTTTTGGCAGAGGGTGAATGTTTCCCTGGTGATGTCGAGGTGTTGACGCCGAATGGTTGGATTCGTCTTGATAGGTATGGCGGCGAACTGGTAATGCAGGTTGACGAAAGCATGAAAGGCGAGTTTGTTTCGCCGAGGGGTTATGTCCACAAGCGATATAGGGGTGATTTATTAAGGGTAGACAAGGGTGGTAATTATACAACAATTACTACGCCGCAACATAACCTTGTTTATGTAGATAGAAATAAGCGCATTGTTAAACGCCCAGTTGAAGAAATGCCAGTCGCAATATGTGGATATATCCCAACAACAATAAACTTTGATGGGTGTGGTATTGGGCTGTCAAAAGACCAAATATCGCTATGTTTAGCTGTTAGTGCAGATGCGACCATTGATTATCGGAAGTGGTCGAATGAACGATACGCAAGGATGTCGTTTACCAAAGAACGTAAGGCAGAACGAATACGCGGGTTGTTGGACAGATTGGGTGTTGAATATTCCGATAACGAAGTCGCTTGTAAGCAACAAAGCATTTGTTTTACACTTCCAGAATGGTGTATTGAAAAACTAATCCCATATTCCTGGGCAACGAAAAGTACATACGATGAAAAGCGGCATATTATCGAGGAAATGGTTGTTTGGGATGGCAATGCTGTATTAAATAGGCGGCAATATGAGTATTCAAGTAAAGTGTTGCACAATGCAATCGTAATGCAAACTATAGCACATACTTGCGGATATATGTCAACCATTATTCCAAGAAGCAATGAACATGGTTCGTGGTATAAGGTGTCAGTTTTGTTAAACAAGAAAGGAGTTTCGTGGCAAGGTACAACCCCCACCAAAATTTCACACGATGGCTATGTATATTGCGTCACAGTTCCCACAGGAATGATTTTGGTGAGACAAAACGGGCATATATCAGTAAGTGGGAACTGTGACGCTCTTGCAATAATCGAAGCTGGTTACAATAATGTAGTAAGTGTGCCTTACGGAGCGGGTAATTATAACTGGATAGAGTTTAATTATGATTTTCTTGAACAATTCGACAAACTTATTCTCTGGTTCGACAATGACGAGGCGGGAGCGAAAGCACTCAAAGAAATTTCGCCACGGCTTGGCTTGCATAGAACATATTATGTGTCACCACCCTCTGATATTTTAAATAAACTTGACGAAACGTTTAAAAGTAAAGCGATTTCAAGTAATAAGTGTGACGCAAATAATGTTTTAATTGCTTGCGGCAAAAACGATGTTCTGTGGCTAATAAATAATGCAAAAGAAAATGAAAATAATGATTTAACATATTTGCTCGATTATGACGAAATTGATGTACAGAGCATGGAAAAGTTTCCAAGCAACATAGAGGCTTTTGACGAGGTTTTATTTGGAACACTTATGAATACACTGACGATAGTAACTGGTAAGCCTGGGAGTGGTAAGTCAGTATTAGTGAACCAACTTGGAATACATTCGGCGATTCAAGCCGGATACAAAGCAATGGTGTTTTCGGGCGAGTTAAAAGCTGAGTTTTTATCGGGGTGGGTACTGCGTCCATTTGCAGGCAGAGAACACATTCTTGAATGGAAAAACAGCGGAAAACCGTCGGGGTATTCCGTTACTCATCAAGCAAAGGACGAAATTAAAAAGATGTATCGTGACAATATTATTACATATAAAAAACAAAGCAAAGGGTTTTCAACGAAGCCAGAAGATATATATAACGCAATTGAGTATAGCTACAAGAAGTATGGTACAAGGGTTTTTACGTTAGACAATCTTATGTGTCTTTCATTTGGGTTTGGTGACAGAATGTATGATGAACAAAGGCAGTTTGTCGGTGAGTTGATCGACCTTGTCGAGCGATTACCAATAGCTATTATTTTGGCGGTTCATACTACCAAAGATGACATGAATGTTTCGGGTGCGTCTGAAATTCTTCGGATGGCGCATCGTTGTATTTATGACAAAAGGCTTGAAGACAACGAGATGGGTTATAACGCACTGCTTGAAGTATGGAAGGAAAGAATAGTTGGAGGTACGGCAGGTAAAAAAATTAATTTATACTACGATGTTCCGAGTATGCGCCTATATACCAATGATAGAGATTTGAATTTTAAGTATAGCTGGGAATCGGGGTTTGACTCTCACTACACGAAGGAAGTGATTGAGCAGATAGTGGCGAATAAAAAAGACGAACGAAGCGAGGTGTTTGGTGGTGAAGACGGGTAAAAATTATACGGTGTATCACTGCCATACAGAGCTAAGCCTGCTTGACAGTTGCACCAACTTCAAGGCTTATGTTGACAAGGCAAAAGAGTTGGGACAAAAGACGATTGGGTTCAGTGAACACGGCAACACTCTCTCGTGGGTAGACAAAAAAATGTACTGTGAGAAACAGGGGCTAAAATATCTACACGGAATTGAAGTATACCTAACCCGAACCCACGAAACGAAAGAGCGCGACAACTTTCATACAATCCTTATCGCCAAAAATCTTGACGGCGTTCGTGAACTAAACAGCCTAATCGAATTATCATCGCGGGAAGACCACAAATACTATAATGACAGAATTAGTTTTGATGAATTTTTCGCACTGTCGGGTAACATAATCAAAATTTCGGCGTGTTTAGCCTCGCCGTTGAACAAAATTGGCGAGTTTGGTGAAATTTATGAACGGCTCGTAAAAGCCTACGACTACCTTGAAATTCAGCCACACGTTAATTCGCCCGACCAAAAAGTATACAATGAAAAATTACATCGGTTGTTCGAGCAGTACGGTGTCCCGCTCATAGCCGGAACCGATACACACAGTATCGACAAATACAAAGCCGAGTGTCGAGCAATACTTCTTAAAGCGAAACGCAAAGCATATGGCGACGAGGACGAGTTTGATCTAACCTACAAATCCTACGATGAACTGGTTGAGATGTTTCGACAGCAGGGTGTGTTACCCGAAAGCGTGTATTTGCAAGCGATTGAGAACACGAATGTAATGGCAGACAGCGTTAAGGATTTCGAGTTAGATCTGTCGTTTAAATACCCTAAGCTCTACGACAACGAGGAAGCCGTCTTTTGGGATAGGATAATCAGAATGTACAACGAAAAGTTGACAAGTGGCGCCATCCAAGATAACCCGAAATATATGGAGAACATTAACGAAGAGTTTGTGGTGTTAAAGAAAATTGGTATGTGCGGCTTTATGCTCTTTATGAGTGAGTTAATGACTTGGTGCTGGCTGAACGATATACCATCATCGCCTTGCCGTGGTTCGGTGGGTGGTAGCACAATCGCATACCTGACCGACATTACTGACGTTGACCCGATAATTTGGAACACAGTGTTTTCGAGATTTGCCAACGAGGATAGAGTAGAAATAGGCGATATCGATTGCGATTATTCGCCAGAAGATAGAGAAAAAGTCTACAAATACATCGTTGACCGATTTGGCGTTGAGAGTACAGCGTACATAATGGCCACGGGAACTTGCGTTGAAAAGGGAACGATTGATGAAATTTGCAGAGCTTTGGAAATCCCGCTGAAAGAAACAGATAAAATCAAGAGTGAATACGCCACCGACCCTGACAAGGCAAGGCAAAAATACTCAAATGTATTTTACTATTTCGACGGACTGCTAAACACGGCGATTTCAAAGGGCGTACACCCTGCGGCGATAATAATAAGTCCGATTACTCTATCCGACAATTATGGTGTGTACAATTACGATGGCAAACGGGTTATCTCAATCAATATGGATGAGGTGCACGAAGTGTCGCTGGTTAAGTATGACATACTTGGGTTGAAAAACGTCGGTGTAATAAAGAGATGTTGTGAGCTGGCGGGTATACCATACCCCAGAGCACACACAATTAACTGGACGGATGAAGCGGTTTGGAGCAGCGTCGTTAAAAGTAATATCGGTATTTTCCAATATGAATCGACGTTTGCTGGGGATTACTTGCGGAAGTTTGAACCGAAACGGATAAACGACCTTGCTCTTCTTAACGCCGCATTGCGACCGTCGGGAGCATCTTACCGCGATAGGTTAATTGCAAGAGAAACGAACGAGAATCCGTCTGAAATTATTGACGAAATGTTGAGCGAAAATTATGGCTTTCTTGCTTTTCAGGAAGACACAATCAGCTTCCTTAAAGACATTTGTGGGTTGACGGGGAGCGAAGCTGACAATATCCGACGCGCGATAGGGCGCAAACAAAAAGACAGATTAGATGCAGCATTACCGCAAATCCTAGAAGGTTATTGCGGAAAGACACCAAAGGAAAGAGCGGTGGCAGAGCGAGAGGCACAGGCGTTCTTGCAAATAATAGAAGACAGCTCGAATTATCAATTTAATAAAGCGCACGCCACCGGATATTCGTTACTTGGTTATCTATGCGCCTACATGCGTCACTATTATCCGCTCGAATTTTGCACGGCTCTGCTGGCTTATGCGAACAGCGAGAGCGACACAGTTGACGCAACGGAGTTGGCGAGGTTACTGAAAATTAACATCAACCCAGTCAAATTCCGCTACTCGAAAGCCGAATATGCTCCCGATAAGCCGAATGACGCAATTTACAAGGGAATCGGGAGTATCAAGTATTGCAACGAAGGTATGGGCGAAGCGTTATACGCTTTGCGAGATAAAAAATACGACACATTCACCGACTTACTACTTGAACTCAAAAACATTGCGATTAATAGCCGACAACTTGAAATTTTGATGCGACTTGATTTTTTCTCGCCAGAGTTCGGTAACAGCAAAGAACTTCTGCGGATTAATGAAGTATTCGTACAACTTAAACAAGGCGCCGCTAAGCAAATTCCTAAAGATAAAATCACCGATCCTGTAATGACCGCCATTATATCCCGCCATAGCAGAGAAACGGCGAAGAAATATAACCTAAGTGATGTAGTAGGATGCCTAAAAGAGTTGGAGCAGTATGTACGGTCGGAGGGATTGGAAGATTTTACTCTACAAGAAAAAGCAATCGACCAGTTGGCCTATCTTGGTTATGTGGATTTGAAAACCGGCTTGGCGGAGGACACGAATAAGTTGATGATTATGAGTGTAGAGCCACTGAAAACACGTGACAAGGCTAAGACATGGGGCTATCGATTGCGAACTCATAGTGTCGGACGGGGCAAACAGGCGGAACTAACGGTGTTTAGTAGAGTATTTGACAAGAACCCAGTCCAAAAATTTGACACGATATTCGCCAAAAAAGAGTGGGTGCAAGTGAAGGAATACAATGGGTACAAAAATTATTATCTATCGAATTATGAGAGGGTGATTTGAAAGTGAGGAAAGATATGAATACTGGATATAGAAAATTTCTAAGCAACAAACGATTCGTACTTGAAAGTAACGGATTTGATATAGATACGAGAGAACTTAATCCGATGCTTTATGATTTTCAAAAGGACATCGTACGATGGGCACTTAAAAAGGGTAGAGGATGCGTATTTGCTGATTGTGGATTGGGGAAAACGCTTATACAATTATCGTGGGCATACGAAATTCACAAACGGTTCGGCGGTAAGCAAGAAAAGACAGTTTGGGTTTGAGGTGTGCAAAAGCCGCCGAACTGGTTAATGGTTCGGACGACCAATGGCTCGTATGGTGTGATTTGAATGACGAAAGTGCCACCCTTCATAAAATGATTGATGAATCGATCGAAGTAAAAGGCTCTGATAAGCCACTTCATAAAACAAACACTATCTTAGGGTTTGCGAATCAAGAAATAAAAGCAATAGTTACGAAGCCGTCAATTGCAGGGTTTGGAGTAAATTGGCAGAATTGTCATAATATGATATTCACGGGATTGTCTGATAGCTACGAAAAATATTATCAAGCGGTACGCCGATGTTACCGGTTTGGGCAAGAGCATCCTGTAAATGTGTACATTATTATTTCATCAAAAGAGGGTTGCGTGAAACAAAACATAGAACGAAAACAAGCGAGTTTCTTAAAAATGCAATTTGAAATGACTGAATTGACCAAGGATATTACGAAGAAGGAACTAAAAAGCACCTGTCGCATAAGCACACCATACGAAACGGTTGAATTAATGAGATTGCCACAATGGGAGGAGTTCGTAGCATGACACAAATTATAGCACAAGAGATTAATGATAAGTATTCGTTGTATAACGGCGACAGTTGCGAGGTTATCAAGGGTATACCCGACAATAGCATTCATTATTCCATATTTTCTCCGCCTTTTTCATCATTATATACATACAGTAACAGTGATAGGGATATGGGAAATTGTAAAAACGATGCAGAATTTTGTGAACATTTTAAATATTTAACAAGTGAATTATATCGCATCACAATGCCTGGCCGGTTGTTAAGTTTTCATTGTATGGACTTGCCGTTGATGAAAGAGCGCGATGGACGAATAGGGTTAAAAGATTTTCCTGCTTTAATAAGACAGTTATTCGAGGATTGTGGATTTATTTATCATAGCCGTGTGACTATTTGGAAAAATCCTGTTGTCGAGATGCAACGAACAAAAGCTCTTGGGTTGCTTCATAAACAAATAAAAAAGGATAGTGCAATGTGTCGTCAGGGTATTCCAGATTACATAATTACAATGCGTAAGCCAGGCGAGAATACTGAACGAATTGGACATACGTCAGATGAATTTTCGTGTGATGTGTGGCAACAATATGCAAGCCCTGTCTGGATGGATATACGACAATCAGACACTTTGCAACGGAAATCGGCAAGGACAGAAAAAGATGAACGACACATTTGTCCTTTACAACTCGAGGTTATTCAACGGTGCATAGAATTGTGGAGCAACCCAACCGACATCGTGTTCGACCCATTCATGGGCATAGGTAATACGCCGTATGTTGCCTTAGAATTAGGAAGGCGTGGAATGGGTATTGAATTAAAAGAAAGTTATTACACACAAGCGGTGTTAAATTGCGTCAACGCTGCTGAAAGATTTGAAAATTTTAAGCCTGTCGGGGAACAAGTAGATTTTCTTGATATAGAAGAGGGTGTTTACATCGAAGAAGATGTTAAGATTATTCTTCCACTGGGATAACCATCTGCTTGGAGACCTTATATATGAAAAGATGCTAATTGGGGGACAACCAAATGATTATATACAGAAATGGTAATATATTAAGTTCCAATACTGACATTCTTGCGCATCAAGTGAACTGTCAAGGAGTTATGGGTGGGGGTTTGGCTAAGGAAATTAGAACATGGTTTCCCTGGTGCTATTTTGCTTACAAAAATTTCTGTGAGGATAAACCGCCATATGATTTGTTGGGCAAAGTTTGTTGGACGGAAGAAAGATGTAGGACTACAGGTGAGGGTTTTATATTTGCTAATATCTTTGGACAACTCAATTACGGACGCACTCCCGGCACGAAGTATACAAGCTACGCGGCGTTGGAGGGTGGTTTGCAAGAAGTTCACAAATATGCGAAAGCGACCGCCTATTCTGTTTCGATGCCACATGGTATAGGATGTGGTCTCGGTGGAGGCGACTGGAAGGTGGTGTCGGATATGATTGAACGGATATTTGATGACGAAGTGGTATGCGAGATATGGAGGTTATAATGAATTTATTAATGAATGGTCTTGTAACGATGAACGCAAAGAGGCGTATTTTAAAACGCAGGAAATAACATAAAAGTCACGTTTTATTAAAATCAGAGGAGGGTGGGCTTGATGAAATATCGTAAAAACATTGCGCGACGTGATAATGTGAATGAGGCGTGGGAACATATTTGGGGCTTAAAGTCACCATTCGATTTATGCGAAGCAGAGCGTTGCCTACACACAATGAACGATATTGAAATTATCCGATGTAAAGAAAGTGGTAAATATCATCTTACCATTGAAATACTTCTATCGATTGTGAATGATGATGACGGAGTTAAATACATTGAATCGGTATTTAACAAATTGACGATGTGGATGCACGAGAATAATCATAGTATCAACTATAAGGTTGGTTTATATAAAATATTCTTCGAATGGATTGGATTCAAAGATGGGTTTGATAGTATTGAAGAGTTATATGGAGCGTTTAAAGTTTTGGTTGATGGGTTTGGCGGTAACAAAATAAATGAAAATTGGCGGGTATACATGAGGGCTAAAAACTCCACTAACATCTTGATTAGTGAAATGAAATTACTACTCCCATCAATCAGAATTGATGTTATGTATTATGATGAAGACGAAACGATATTCATAAATCACAACTACGATGATTATCAACAAGATGATGTGTTTCTTGAAAGGGTTTTGGATTTGATTGATACTCTGTATTATTCCAATGGGTTTTATTCCGTGTCTGTGTGCTATGACGGAAGGGTTTAATGAAAGATGGGAGTTGACAAAATGAAATGTTCAGAATATTATGGCAATATTTGTGAAGTGTGTTCTGATAAAACGGGTGAGTGTGTCTATTGTGGCATAAAAACATTGCAAAAATACCAGCAACCAATACAATGGTCAGATATAGATTTTATGTTAGGAAATCCTATATACGATTCTATAAATAATAAATGGTTTATTTTAAAATCATATGGCGCAAATCAAGCTCAACGTTGGTATGCTACAGAGAGCAGTGTTAGGGGGCTGACATGGCACGATGATAGATTTTACCGCGTTGAGGTGTCGAAATGATATCTGTTAAGAACCTTAGAACAGAAAAGCCGACAAAACCATGGGATGTTAGAGTTGATAGAGCGTCGGTGTTAGGCAATCCGTTTTATATGAAATCAGAATTTGAGCGAAATTATATTTGCGACGAATATAAGACGTATTTCTACGCAGCCATGAGAGCTGACATTAATTGTTTAACAGAAATTGGACGTTTGATATCTATTTATAAGCATCACGGTGAATTAAATTTATTTTGCTGGTGTACCCCGAAGAGATGTCACGCAGAGACGATACGAGACTATATACAGGCTGTGATGCCTCAATAAAGTAGTAAAAGCATTGTGAATCCAAATAATTCGGAGCTTTCATCAATGAAACATAATCCTTGCGCGAAGTGTCCAAACAATTATAAAAACGGCGGAAATGGAATTTGCAATTGTACAATTGGGGTAGCGGAGATTACATGTTGAAATAAAAGTTGAGGTGGTTATATTAATACGGAAGTTATGTTTAGTAGCAAGACAGATATGTGGGAAACTCCACAATAGATGTTTGACGAGTTAAATAGAGAATTTGGATTCGACACGGATGTTTGCGCCACAGAATCTAATGCTAAATGTGCTGAGTTTTATACACCGGATATGGATGGTTTATTGCAAGAGTAGATTGGGGTAAATTGGTGCAACCCTTCTTATGGCCGTAGTGTTATTGATTGGGTGCGTAAGGCGTACGAAAGTGTCATAAATGGTATCGCAGATGCAGTTGTCATGCTTTTTCCGGCGAGAACAGATACAAAGTGGTTTCACGACTACATATGTAATAAAGCGGAAATTAGATTTTTAAAGGGTAGATTGAAATTTGGAGACAGTAAGAACTCGGCGTCGTTTCCAAGTATGGTGGTTGTATTCAAAAAAAGATAATTATGAGGTGAATATATGACCCGAAAAAGATTTGTGAAACTCTTAATGTCACATGGGTATGAACGTAATGCTGCTAATATACGTGCGAATTATGTGAAAAAATACGGATCTTATCGAAGTGTTTATAGCAAACTAGGAGCAGAAATTGCTATGACGAAGGCGACATTGGCGGCAAGGAGAACTGGCTTAAGTTTTCGTCGTCTCGCCAATGCGATGGATGATTTTCGTAGGGATATGCCTAAAGTTTGCTTGGCGATTGTGGATGAATAGAATCTGTGTTTATTTAATCAATATTAACATGAGGGTTAAAGATGAAAAGCAAAAGTTGGATACGATTCTGCTGGGGGCATAAGGGATTTTTCCGCGTTAAGTCGTGTGATTTGTATGATTATTACGTTAACGTATATAGCTCATTCCACTTTGAAACTCCAACATATGATTATACAAAGCACTATAAAGCGGTTGATTGTCCATACTGCGGCAGAAGAAAAAGAATGTTCATAATGCAAAAAGTTCAGTTAACGAGAGAAGAACGGGGTAAATAAATGGGGTGTAAAATAGACTTAACATTTGACAGTGGTCATACGACAAGTATGTTCGTTGAATCAAAAGAAATAGTGCAAGAAGTATTGTCGGAATTAATCGAACGTATGGCTAAAAGTAATACGTATTACTGTAGGCTCCAATCGAAAGGTGGCGTAATTGTCAACCTCTCAAAACTGGAACATGTTTGTTGGAATAATAATGTGAATTATTGTGGAAACGCTCTAGTAATTGATGATTATAAAATAGATGGTGGGGTTATTGATTTACGTTGGCAAGAATCAATTGGCAATGGTAGCAAGAAAACATAATGAAATTTTCACTTTTATTGAGTATCAATAAATAAACAACAAAGAGCTTCGGAGTAGCTACCGAGGTAACGGGCACCGGTGCCCTCTATGATGGAGGGCAAAAATGATTAAAGAATTAACAGTAAATGAGTTGTTTAGCGGCATAGGTTCACAGCGTAAGGCGTTAGAATTATTGGGAATACCTCATAGGGTTGTAGGAATTTCTGAAATAGATAAGTTTGCGATAAAAAGTTATGAAGCAATATTTGGAGCTACACGGAACTACGGTGACATATCTGTTGTGGAGAAATTAGATTACGCCGACTTTTGGACATATAGCTTTCCATGTCAGGACATATCTGTCAGCGGAAAGTTAGCAGGGATTTCAAAAAATACTCGGAGCGGCCTTTTGTATCAAGTAGAGCGATTACTAAATACCGCAAAAGAACACAATGAGTTACCAAGATATCTAATGCTTGAAAATGTGAAAAACCTTGTGGGTAAAAAATTTAAAATTCAGTTTGATGAATGGTTGCTGTATCTCAGAGAATTAGGATACAATAATTATTGGCAAGTGCTGAATGCAAAAGATTACGGCATCCCACAAAATAGAGAGCGTGTTTTTGTTATTAGTATACATAAGGATGTTGATAATGGGACATTCAAGTTTGCAGAAGGGTTTGACAGTGGTATTAGATTAAAAGATGTATTGGAGAGCGCGGTTGATGAAAAATATTATCTTCGTCAAGATTTGCAAGATAGATTTAAGCAGAAAATATTCGATAAACAAATCTCTAACACAGTGAGGTGTGGTGGTCGAGGCTACCTCGACCACCACCAGTGGGATTTGGTAGCTAGTAATAATCTATGTATTGTTGGGGACACGGGTGGGGCATTCAAACAAAGAGAGAATATTTACCATCCGAGTGGCATCGCGCCAACTTTGTTGGCGCGAGATTATAAAGACCCTAAGCGAATAATTGAAAATTCACTACATGTAGTTGGAACTGTTAGAGGGTGTGGCTTACCATTTGATAAAATGCATGAACAAGCAGGACGGGTGTATTCTCCTGATGGAATTGCACCAACGGTAGCAGCACATAGCGGCGGTCACTTGGAGCCGAAAATATTGCAAATACCTCGTGGGTACAACAAAGGTGGGCTGCATGATAATTCACCTACGGTAACGACGCGTAGTTGGGAATGTAATAATTTCGTTGTTGCAAGTCGTGGAAGATATACAGATAACGGTTCTATCGAGCAACAATTTGAAATCAATGATAGTGGAACGACTAACACTATTACGACAGTGCAAAAAGACAACTATGTAGCAGAACCACAAGTGTTATGTCCTCAACTACAATATAAGTCAGGCGATAATCAACCAAATGTTTATCAAGATTTACGTATCCGAAAATTAACTCCCCGTGAATGTTGGCGATTAATGGGATTTGAAGATGGTGATTTCGATAAAGGGCAGTCGGTAAACTCTAACTCACAACTTTACAAACAAGCAGGCAATTCAATTGTTGTAAATGTATTGTATCATATTTTTAAGAAATTGTTTTCTGAATACATAGAGGAATAGATAAAACCGTGATTTTATCTAAGAGAGGTGATGGAGATACAATTTAGATTTATGCGTAGAAAATATTTGCGAATGCCGAAATCTAAAGAAAATTATGTGGGTACCAATATATTAACTCTACGCTTTGGAAAATTTGGTTTTAATTGGTTTACAGATAGCGGCAATTGGTTTTTCTACATATATCTCAACAAGAGCATTGTGAGATTTAGTAGTGCGGGATTTATGGTATGGCGGAAAGATTGAGAGGGAGATTTTATATGTCGGCTTATATTTATAATGAGATGGAGATATACGATTGGAATTTTATATTAATAAGAAATGGGGTAGCAAATGTATAGTGCTTATATAGCAAGAATCAAGTCACTACGAAAACATTCTAATGCAACAAGACTGCAAGTCGGAACGGTATTCGGAAATAATGTTATTGTTGGCTTAGATATTACAGAAGGTGAACTTGGTGTTTATTTTCCGACAGATGGCAAAGTGGGAGTTGAATTTGCTAAGGCGAATAATTTGCTTCGGCTAAAAGACTCTGATGGCAACAATATAGGCGGATACCTTGATCCTGACAAACGTAATATAAGAGCCATTAATCTGCGAGGAGAAAAGAGTGATGGATTGTTTCTTCCGCTTACGAGCTTAAATGGTTTCTGCGTTACATCATCGCTTAAAGAAGGTGATGCTATCACAATTCTTAATGGTGTTTTGATTTGTGAAAAATACATTCCGTATACCGAGCCGTATAGTATTATTGTCAGCGAAACTAAGAAAAGCAAAATGGAACCTCGAGTGAAGTACCCATTATTCAAGGAGCACAGCGACACACCACAACTTGTATATAATCTTGGTAACTTTAATGAAGGCGATCAAATTGTCGTAACTCTAAAGATGCACGGAACATCACAGCGCACCTCTTATACAATTCAAGAGACACGTAAACCAAGGAATTTTTTACAAAGGTTGATATTTCAAAAACTTCTCAACATTCCCGCAAAGGTTGTTAGAGTATGGACATACATAACAGGGACGAGACGAACAGTTTTAACGCCCAAAGCTGTTGTAGATGGTGGATATTATGGAAGTAATGCTTTTCGCATTAAGCACCATGATTTATTTATGAAGGGACAAAGGCTAAAAAAAGGCGAAACGATTTATTACGAAGTGGTTGGGTATGTTAGTCCACAAACTCCAATCATGGCGACATGTAGTAATTGGAGGATGGCTGATAAAGAGTTTATTAAGCAGTACGGCGGCACAACCGTGTTTAATTATGGTTGCGTTGCAGGCGAAAGCGACATTTATGTTTATCGTATGACAATGACTAACGAAGATGGCGACATTGTAGAATATCCGTGGGATTTAGTGAAATTACGCTGTGAGCAAATGGGTGTAAAATTTACGCCGGAGATTGAACGGTTTAATTTTACTGATGAGGACGATTTAATGGTTCGCATCAATGCAATTGTTGATGGCGCAGACCCCATTGGCAAAACTCACATCCGCGAAGGTGTTATTGTTAGGATTAATAACAAGGAGAGGTTTGTTGCTTATAAACATAAGTCTTTTGTGTTTAAGGTCTTAGAAGGAATTGTAAAAGACACGGCAACAACGCCTGACATCGAAGAGGTTTAAATGATGTTGTTAAATAAAATGCGTGTTTTATTTTGGGTGGGGTGATATAAATGTGGTGGGTATTGCTTGTGGGATTACTTGGAATTGGTGTGGCAGCTAGAGTTTGTATGAAAAATGACTCTGTGTTAGTGTGTATATGTAGATGCTGTAAGTGCATTACAAAAGTTAAGCGAGATACACTTCAAAGATGCATTGGGTGTGGGAGTTTTATAAAAACTGAATGTAACCCTCATACATTTATGTATGCGCAACGATGTGCTAACAACGAATGGGTATTTAAAGATGATTCGAAAGAAGAGCACGTAATTAATTCACGAGATAATTAACACGATTAAATAAAGGAGAAAGAATATGGCTAAAAATATTATCACAAAACACGATGCGTCGATCTTGAGTTAGAAGCAATTGAAGCGAAACAAAAAGCATTAGCGTCAGTGATAGGTATGTTACTTGATACAAAAATCAAAAACGAAAGAATTTCTGAAAAGTTCAACGCATTGATATCTGAATAATATTAAAAAAATGGGTCGCGTCCAACGCGTATAAAAGGAGAGTATATGGATAAAACAGCCAAGAAACTTTTAACTCTAACAACAGCTATTATTATAGGCATTATTGGTATTGTTACATTTTTTTCGTCAATTAATATCGTGCAAGAGGGCACTGTTAAAGTTGTCCGTAGATTTGGTATTATTACAGACACGTTGACGCCGGGCGGATTAAATATGCGTTTTAGTTGGATACATACTGTAGAGACATTTGATATTCGCATCCGTGAAGCCGATATTTCGTTTGCGGCAAATTCATCAGATGCACAAATTGTCAATGGACATGTTGCCATTCATTATCGAATTAACCCTTTGATGGTTACGAATATAGTCCAAGAATTTGGTTCGCTTCAAGTTTTGGAGGCACGCCTTCATGCTATGCTTTTACAGGAAACGCAAAATGTCTTTACAACAAAAACCGCTATGGAATTAATAGAAAATCGCGCAATGCTTGCCCCAGAGATATTAAATAGATTACAAACACAAGTTCAGGCAAATTTCCATGTATTCATAGAAAATGTTGCTCTTGAGCATGTGGGATTTAGCTTAGCATTTAATCGAGCTGTAGAAAATCGAGTCATAGCAGATCAAGCCCTAAGACAATCTGAGTTAGATGCTGCTAGAGACATGGTGTATGCACAAAGAAATTTAGATGTTGCAGGGCTAGAAGCCGAGGCGGTATTAGTGCGAACCAGGGCTGATGCGGAAGCGTTGGCGATAATGCAGGATGCATGGGGAGATTTGGGGTCTGAGGTGCGACAAATAATGTTACAACAACTTGCGATTGATGCATGGGATGGAAGTCTACCGGCCGTACTTAGCCTTGGAGATGTGAATGACTTTGGGTTAATACTTGATTCTATTCTACCATAAGTAAATAATTATAAGGGAGGGGTAATGAGGCGATGATAAAACATCTGAACAGTGAAATATTTCAAGTTGTACGAAGTGAATATGGCAGAGAAGTTGTTTTAGCTCAATACGATTTTGAGGATATTGATTATTTCATACAAATTGCAAGGTGCCCACAATATAAAATATTATGTGGTGGCGAAGATGTGACACATCGCTTTGTAGCCTCTAATGATGAAAGAATTTAATATAGTGAATAGTAAGGGTGGCGTTGCAATGAAGATTATAAAACCAAGTTTTGAGATTCTAACACCGATTGACGGTACTGATATTTTGAAAAGGATCGAGATGGCCGGTAGAACTTGTTATAAAAGCGAAGATAAAATTACCGATGATTCTTGTATAAAATTTATACGCAACCTAATCAAACGTGGACATGAGAGTGTTATAGAACATGTTAGTCTAACGGTTAAGTTTATCTGCGACAGAGGTGTCAGTCATCAAATTGTACGGCACCGTCTGGCAAGCTATAGCCAAGAATCAACTCGATACTGTAATTACGGCAACGACGATAATGGTTGCACATTTATTGAACCGTCGTTTCCAAGATGGTGTGGCGAAGATGGGAATCAAATATTTATGGAAACATGGCGTAATGCAATGCATGATGCAGAAGCAGCGTATTTGGGGTTACTCAATATAGGAGCTACCCCGGAAGAAGCTCGTACTGTATTGCCAAACAGTCTAAAAACAGAGATAGTTACAACAATGAATCTTCGTTCATGGAGGCATTTCTTTAAAGAAAGAACGTCTACGGCGGCACATCCACAAATTCGTGAGTTAGTAATCCCCCTACTTAAAGAGATGCAAGCAAAAATTCCCGTTGTGTTTGATGATATTGAGGTGGTTGCATGAAGGTGATCTGTATATCTGGCAAAGATACAAGTGCCGAAATATTATGTGATTATCTTGAAAATAGTGGAAATCGTGTTCTAGTAGCTCACTTTGGCGATTTATTAAAGTACATCTGTTCTACATTCTTTAAGTGGAATGGTGAAAAGGATGATTATGGCAGAACATTACTACAACAAGTAGGCACTCAAATTATCCGCAAGCAAGATCCTGATTTTTGGGTTAGCTTCATTTCTAATATATTAATATTTTTTATTGATGAATGGGATTATGTGATACTTCCTGATTGTAGATTTCCTAATGAATATGAAGTTTTTTCCGAAAACGGGATAGATGCAGTATTACTCCGCATCAACAGAGTTGGATTTAAAAGCTCCCTCAGCGAAGAACAACAAAATCACGAATCGGAAACGGCGCTTGATGACTACGACCACGATTATACTATTATCAATAACGGAGATATTAAAGTTCTGCGTCAGCGATTAATTCGGTTTATCGATCGTGAATTAACCGTTCGGAGGAATGATGAATAAATTAACTATATTGGTAGACATGGACGATGTGCTTAATGATCTTATTGATCGTTGGGTTGAAGAATTAAACAAAAGATACGGAACAACGGTTCATCGCAATGAAGTTGACAGATGGGATATAGCGTCACTATTTCCTAGCCTCACCAAAGAACAAGTATTTGCGCCAGTACAGAATGAAGTGGGTTTCTGGTGGTCACTAGCACCAACAAAAGGAAGCGTGGGTACATTGCGCCGTCTGGCAGATGAGGGGCATACAATTAAAATCGTTACGGCGTCATATTATAAAACCGTGCCCCCTAAAATCGGATGGATCTTAATGCATTACCCGTTCTTTAATTGGAATGATGTCATTATTGCGCACGATAAGAAGATGATACGTGGCGATGTAATGATTGATGACGGTGTTCATAACCTCGAAGGTGGCGAGTATGAAAAGATATTGTTTACACAACCGCATAATGTAAGTTATGACGCAGAAGTTAATGGGATGTACCGAGCTAAAAATTGGGATGATGTTTATAAAATATTGATTAATCTATCTCTAAAGGCGCAAAGGTGATATTGTTTCATATAATATATAACTCGAAACGCAACAATAAAATGTATCATAGAAAGGCTATTAATAAATGGCGTTGAATAGTAAAAAGTTAGTAGATGGGTACATGAATAATGATGATTGGCGCGTCAAGGAGAATAGTAACTCTCCGTGGTGCTTCGGGGGACTTAATAAATATACTTCCGCTGAAGTTTTAAAGGATTATGCTTTACGAAATGTCTATACTGAGGAGATCGCTCAGGCGTATGTTAACGGAGATATACATATTCACGACCTCGGTGGAGGCACCCATACGCTATATTGTTGCGGATATTCTCTAAAAACAATCCTTACGAAAGGAGTCGGCGGTGTTAAAAATATTCCGGCATCTGCTCCGGCAAAACACTTTGATAGCATTTTAAACCAAATATCTAACTTGGGCACAGTGTTGCAAAATGAGGTTATGGGTGCGATTGCATTTAATAGCTTCGACACACTTCTCGCTCCATTTATAAAGGTTGATAAATTAACATATTCACAAGTATATCAATCAATGCAAAACTTTATTTACACTATTAATTCAAATAGCCGAGCAGGTGCCGAACCAGCTTTTACAAACATTACATTCGACTTAACCCCGCCAAACGATTTATTAAATGAATATGCGATAGTCGGCGGTGAGCAAGTTAATTTTACTTACGGAAGCTGCCAGCAAGAAATCGATATGCTGAATCGTGCATTTTATGAAATTATGTTAAAGGGCGATTATGAAGGTAAATTGTTCTCATACCCTATTCCAACATACAATATTCATGAACGATTTGATTGGGATAATCCGAACAATAAACTATTGTGGGAGTTGACAGGTAAATATGGCGTTCCGTATTTCGCTAACTTTTTGAATAGCGACCTAAGCATAGAGGATGTGCGTTCAATGTGCTGTAGGCTTAGCCTATCGCTATCAGAAATACGAAAACGTAACGGCGGCCTCTTCGGCGCTGGAGACGCAACGGGCTCTGTCGGCGTCACAACTATTAATTTAGCACGAATAGGATATCTTGCCCAAACCGAGGATGAATTATTTAACCGGCTTTACAAATCCCTCGTTCTGGCCAAAGAAAGTCTTGAGATTAAAAGAAAGCACCTAAATGATAATATTGTTGGTAAAGGGTTTATCCCTGCATTTGATTACTATGTTGGAACTATCAATAATCATTTTTCCACAATCGGTGTAATCGGCATGAACGAGATGTGCCTGAATTTTTTTGGGAAAGATATAATAAGTAACGAAGGTAAATCTCTATGTATTTCTGTTGGTAATTTTATTAATAAATGCCTGGTAGAATTTCAAGAGGAAACTGAAAATTTATACAACTACGAAGCGACACCAGCTGAATCGGTATGTTACAGGTTGGCGTTATTGGATAAAAAACAATTTCCCAACATTATTACACAAGGTAGCGGCAAAGGTGTTTATTATACAAACTCGTGCCACATTCCGGTAAATCAAATAAAATCAATTAAAGAAACATTCGATCATCAAGAGAGCTTACAAGTGCAATTTAGTGGCGGAACCGTTATACATATTTATCTAAACTCCTCCATTACTGGCACACAAGCAAAACATATCATTAAAACTGTATGCGAAAGATATAAAACGCCATATGTGAGCCTATCGCCTATAAGTAGATATTGTATGGAGCATGGTTACATCGAAGATGTTGTTACAAAATGCCCCATTTGTAAACAAAAATTAAAAATATACCAACGGATTACAGGGTATTTAAGATGCGTTGATAATTTTAATAATGGTAAAGCGTCGGAATTTAATAATAGGGTACAAATTAATATAGAGGCTGAATATGGAGATACGATTTAAAGGCGTTAAACAAGAACGCATGGAGGACGCCCCGTTTATCGGAGCTGCCATCTCCGCGATTGGATGTGAACACAATTGCCTAAATTGTTTCAACCAACATCTTAAAGAATACCCAACATTAATCATGGAATCACAGGATTTAATTGATAATATTATAACAAATCCAATTAATGAAGGTATTATTTTATCAGGATTAGAGTGGACATTACAACTAAACGAAATGATCGACCTGCTCCATACGGCAAAACTTCATAGATTAAAAACTATGTTATATACTGGTTCAGACATAGATGATTTTATGGATACATGGAAATATGTATGTCGATTTACATCTGCACATCCCTTGCATGATTTGTTAGATTATATAAAATTTGGTAAATATGACGAAGCGCAATTGTCGGATACGCATTATTGTCATGGTGTAAAACTTGCTAGTAAAAATCAAATTATTCTAAGTGTTGATGAATTGTATGAAATAAGGAGAATGAAATATGAATAGTACAGAGTTCTATAAAGTTTGTGACAGCGCAGGAAATAGTGTGCTTGTCAGAGGTTGCATAAACACATGGGTTAATGAAAAAGGTTTGAAGTAGCGGAAAACAAAACAAGGTATGAGATTGTATGCGGGGAATCGCAAGTGTTCAATTATGCCTTTGTCACAAGAATCGGTTGCTATAGCAGGATATATTCTTAGCATAGACTATTTCAAGTAATAATGGCCAGCGCACAAAACGCATAAGGAGAATGGTATGGATAGGTCGAAGGCTCTTGGTAATGCAGTTGTTCCCGCACAGATTTATCCTATACTAGCCGCGATAGCGGAAATCGAAAGGAGTTTGCAAAATGATATATGAATACAGACAAAATAAAATATACTTGCGCCCATGCGTAGTCAATGGGGAAAATGGAGATGTTATAACGCCCCTCTGTACAGATATTTAGTTTACAGATCGTGAAAAATTACAGGAGGATGGCAATAATGGCAATATATAACGATTCCAATGAACTTTTTGCTCCGCTTTTAACAGAAAAGGAGCGTACAGACGCATTAGAGCGGGCATTAATATACGTGACAAAACAAAAATTTATAGAGCCCGCCTGCGCAATATGTGCATACTACCAACAAGAAGATGGTTGTGATATGAAAAAGTGTGATAATTATAATTTGTGGGTTTTTGATTATATGAGATTTTTACAAAAAGATAGTCAAGGTGAATCATGGACATAGTACAACATTTTACGGAACGTGCAAAGAGCCTACTTCCCAAAAACAGCACTTTTGACGGCGAATGTTGGCTTGATTATGGAAGTGAGAAAATATTTACATGGCTTTTAACTCCTACAACCGTACGTAATTCACCGATAAGGCGTAAACAAACGACTTAGATAAAATTTGAAGCTATGTTTTGTCCTTTTTGCGGTATTAGGATTTTGAAAGAGGAAAGCGAGGATGAGTAATGGGTGGGTTTATAGTTAAACAGCCAAATGGGTTGTATTGCCGTTTTTCGAGTGTCGTAGATTGCCCGACAAACTGGAATATGACAGAACAGGATTACATAGAACTATGCAAACAAAGAGCAGAGGAAGAGGCAAAGGAAATACTGGCTCGACACCTGCGTCCTTTTGAGCGTGTCATTGAAGATTTTATACCGAACAATATGACACCAGAAGAGTTTCGTGCATTTCTGGGGGAATGCGGTGCAGATGAAGATGTTGAGTTTTATGAAAGCGGTGATGATGTTAAAAACCGTTCTATTACGTTTGAGGTGGGTAGCGAGGGCAATGAGAGAGCAATGCGCAAATAGCTTCTGACAGATCGTCAAAAGTGGTCTGTCAGAAGGGATATGAAGTTACAAAATGAAAGGTTGTGTAAGATGGAAAGATTAACTATAAGCGGCAAAAATTACATGCCTACAGACCGCGTTATGAATCATCCAAAGATAAAAGAGGACGTAAAGACCATTGCTAGATTAAATCACGCGCTGCAAAAATATGAGGACGCAGTAGAGCGGGGGCAGCTAGTTATGTTGCCGTGCAAAGTTGGCGATACGGTATACTATCTGAAAGGTCACATAATCGAACAGGCAAAAGTCAAGGGTATTTATCTCAATGATAAAAATGATTACCTCGTTTGTTTTTATGGTTGGGATGTCAGTTTTTACATATTTAAGAAATACTATTTCCTCACCTATGAAGAAGCCGAAGACGCCCTATTCCAGCAATCGGCTAACCAATGGCAGAAGTAGGCGCGAAATACAAACTAATTAAATCAGTTAAAAGGTGGTATGAAATGGAAATAAAGATAAAAAAACTGTCAGAAACAGCGAAAATACCCACAAGAGCCGACATTGGTTCAGCCGGATACGATATTTATGCTGACATTCCTAATGGCAGAATTGACATTAATGGGCACGAAACAATTCTTATAAACACGGGGATCGCGGCGGAAATACCGCAAGGTTATTTTGGGGCAATATATGCAAGAAGTGGATTAGCATCCAAAGATAAACTCAGGCCGGGCAATTGTGTAGGAGTTATCGACGCTTCCTACCGTGGTGAAATTAAGGTCGCGTTGCATAATGATAATGGAATTGTTGAGTTTGCCGAGGTCTTACCCAGAATGGGGCTTAGTAGTGAGGTTTATGATTATGTGCCGACTATTAACGCTTTGGCATTAAAATATATAAAACATGGAGACCGAATAGCACAATTAGTAATTCAAAAATGTGAAGATATTGAATTTGTTGAGGTTGATGAATTATCTGCGTCTGAACGTGGTGACGGTGGATTCGGTTCAACCGGAAAGGACTAGTATGACATTAAAAGACGCAAGAGTAATATTAAAAGAAATGAAGTTGTTGGAAGACGGATGGGGTTCACTTAGAGATGGCAAACCCATATATATTGAAGCCATACATATTACTAATCAACTACTTACGAAGCTCTCTGATTATATAAACGATAAATTTACGATTAAACCGCTGATTGATGGAACCGTATGTCTTGCATGGTCAGAGGGTGATGATGACGACGCCTTGTTGCTGGGATTAGCAGTTTGCAAACATCCGCGTATAGAATGGTTTTCTAACGTTTATAGTGATACGATAGATGGCAAATATATCAAATATATTCGTGGGGTCGTACGATTTGAAGATGTGTTGGATTTGGTGAAGGAGTATCATATATTAAAAGAAGTGATTGGGAGTAGTGGTAAATAATAAATTGGAGGTGTTGCTTTGAAGAAGAACGAGTGCATTGTATTTCCTGTTGAGACTAATAATGTGAAACAAAGCGGTGACAATCAAATAGGTTTAAAAATTTTTAATATTCTAAAATTTGGCTTTATAAAATCATAGAGAGGGGGAGGAAGATGGTTAAACATTATATTACAAAATATCAAAAAGACGGCAAACAATATGCTACGTCGTGGATGCAAATTAATATTTTTAGAAAATGTTTTTGTTTTTTTATTAGAACAATAAAAATCTAACAGCAGAATGGTAATTCTGCTGTTAGATTTAACTAATTAATTTTTTTCCAATCTGTACCATGGCACGAAGTGCAGGGTGGCAACCTATCATCGTCGTTGTTTAAAACCTTGGTTTGACCGCATTTTGTGCATTGGTATGTTCCTTTTCCAGGCTTTTCGCCAGTTGTTGGCATATAATCACCTCCTTTTAACATAATTATAACATAATGCAACAAAATATAGCAATACATTTTAAAATGATTTATTAATAAAAATATTGCTGGAAACTATTAAGATTATAATTCATATGGGAATATAATTTGCATATATTTTATAAGGAGAAATGATGAGTAAATTTAACACAGTTGGCACAGAGGATTTCCGTGAGCTTATTTAGGAATTATCAAATATAAGCGAAATCCTTGAAGGTTTATGAAAAGAACTAACCTATATCAAATGATGAAGAACGGGTGTTATATTATGATGTTAGAGGAAAAGTTAGAAATACTTGAAAACAAGTAAATGATATTGAAGAGATATATGGGCATAGATTATATATTCTTGAAAGGGTGCTTACCGCTGTAAAAGGTCGTATTAGCAGTATAGATGATGCCGATATATATACAATTATCCAAGAATGGGAACACGGTGAATTGAATCCAAAAAATCGTGCTGGAAATCACTTGTTAAAGTATTCCATGTAAGCAATAATGTATGAAACCGCCACACGGGCGCCTGGTATATCAATATGGCCGCCCCCGAATTTATTAGCTTTATTTAAACTGTAAATATTTTGGTCGATTTCCTTGTGTTTATTGTCGACAAATTCCATTAGTTTACATAAGTCGTCGTTATCTTTTGGGATGGGAAAATTATATTTCATAGTGCAATACGCTCCTAAAATAAGATACGTACAGTATAATTTAAAATAAGACAGAAATCAAGAATAAACCTACAACAACATATGACAAAGAGGTGAGAAATGCAAAAAGCGGAGACACCTGTTACCAAAGATGATATAAAGTATGTGTTTAAACAATTACTTGAGATGAACAAAATTAGCGAAGATGAATACCAAAAAATATTAGAAAAAATAGCGCAATCTGATTTGTGCGATACATAGTTGAAAGAAAGGGAGAATATTGTGTTTCTCTCTTTCTTTTTATGGGTTTTTATGTTATACTGTACCCATACACTAAAGAGGGGAATATTTAATGATGAAGGCCGTATTTTACTGTAGAGTCTCTACGGACGAAGAAAATCAACTCAATGCTCTTGAATCGCAAATTAGGGAAGCAAAGCAATGTATAGAAAAAATGGAATGGGAATTTGTTGATGGATATATTGATGAAGCTAAAAGTGGCACATCTGTACGAGGACGCGGTGAATATAAGCGTCTTTTTGATGATTTGACTACTAATAAATTTGATGTAATTGTAATTAAATCTCAAGACAGACTAATGAGAAATGTTAAAGATTGGTATATAT
>Ga0123355_10002052_pt1 | contig 28451 bp, 28 predicted proteins | sample TergutEmb28metaG_3_FD_89872 | JGI IMG/M metagenome (GOLD analysis project Ga0123355, IMG submission 89872) | Embiratermes neotenicus P1 segment gut microbial communities from Petit-Saut dam, French Guiana - Emb289 P1 | ecosystem: Host-associated > Arthropoda: Insects > Digestive system > Gut ... | reverse complement strand
GACGAAGGTTGGCTGATGATTTATCACGGCGTAATTTTAACCTGCAACGGTTATGTATACAGCTTCGGCTCCGCGCTTCTCGACCTCGAAAACCCGTCGAAAGTGCTGTATCGCGGCGGAAATTATTTGCTCACGCCGGAAGTTCCGTATGAAACCGTCGGCTTCGTGCCGAACGTCTGCTTCCCCTGCGCAACCCTCTGCGACGCGCAAACGGGTCGCTTGGCAATCTACTACGGCACAGCGGACACAAGCACGGGAATCGCCTTCGGTACGGTCGATGACATAATAAAATTCACGAAGGAAACAAATCGTCCCTGTGATGGCGACAGCAGCCTCGGAAAAAATTAGGGCGTTTTCCGAAAAAAAATTCTTGACACGCGCGCTCAATCCGGTTTATACTGACCCTCGCCGAAATTGTGCGCGGCCCGATGGTCAAACGGTTAAGACACGGCCCTTTCACGGCTGAGATCGGGGTTCGATTCCCCGTCGGGTCAACTTCCTCCCCAAAGATGCGTGTGAATCACGCATTTTTATTTCCCGCCCTTTCGAGGCGCCGTAGCCAAGTGGTAAGGCAGCGGTTTGCAAAACCGTTATTCGTCGGTTCAAATCCGACCGGTGCCTGAAAATGAAGCCCCTGAAACCCAGTGTTTCAGGGGCTTTTTTGTTGTTCCGAAAATCTCTTGAATGCGGGACAATGCGCAAAAATGCTTTACATGAGGTGGTATAAAATTTCAATGAATGGGGGCAGCGCATGAGGAAAAGCGCAGGCGAGGGGCTTATTCGTGAGCGAACGCCCGGCAAATGGGAAGCGCGAATAAAAATAAATTATAAGACGCATTCATTTTACGGAAATTCAAAAAAGGAAGTCGAAAAGGGGCTTAAAGACCACAAGCGGCTTCGTTATGAGGAATTTCTCGATATATGGCTTGAATGCAAAAAAAAGGAATTGAAGCCTCAATCATATTGCCGACTGGTTATCACCGTCGAACATCAAATAAAACCCGCCGTCGGATTTTACAATCTCGAAAAACTTGATGCAGAAACAATACAAAAAGAAGTTATCGACAGCCTTGTAAAAAAATACTTAATTTTCGACCGTGAAAAAAACCTTCGACGCGCTGAACGCAAGTTTAAGATACGCGCGAAGCAACGGACACATTATAAGCAACCCTATGGATTTAGTTGTGATGCCGACGCAAGCAAGCCGCGCATACTCAAAAGCAAGCGGGACGAGTCTTGAAATTTTAACCGACGAAGAAATAAAGAGGTTCATTGATGCGTCACGTGTAAAATACTCGAACGGCCAGCCGATTTATAAAAACGGACAAATTTTCGCGTTCATGCTCAACACCGGCTTACGTGTCGGCGAAGCAAGCGCGGTGAAATGGTGTGATTATGACGCACAAAACAATACAATAACGGTTGATGCGAGCATAACCCAATATAGGGGCGAAGATGGAAAGTATATACTTGAAGAACAAGACAGCGTTAAAACGCGAAGCAGTGAACGGGTTTTAAAGCTGAACACAAACGCAATAAACGCCCTTCCCCCCAAAAAACGAGAGGGCTGTATATTTTGCACCAAAGATGGAAAACCGCTTCGACCAAGAAACATACAGAACATTTTAGACAGCATACTAAAACGCGCCGAAATATCGCATAAATCAACGCATGTTTTTCGGCACACTTTTGCCAGCAAGTTGTTTGAAAAGGGTGTTGATGTGAAAATCGTTTCCGAGCTTTTGGGGCATTCAAATATCAACACGACCTATAACACCTATATAACGCTAATCAAGCGGCAAAAGGCACGTGTAATGGAAGCACCGGAAGATATGTATTAACCCGCATACTGCGGGTTTTTTTAGGATTTTTTAAATTCCTCGTCAACAAGTTCTTTTGCATATGCGCAATCCTTCTGCTATGTAGCGGCTTGACAAGCAAGCCGAAAAAAAAGACTAATCAACATCAATGCTTTTAAAAGCGTTCTCGGCGCGTTTTTTTACTGCGTCAATTTCCTCGGCGGTCATGCCGCTGTGCAATTTCATTTCATTCATTTCAAGTACGGATGCCAGTTTTTGCGTTTTGCCCTTACGTAAAAGCTCTTGCGCAAGTCTGTTTTCGAACAATGCTTCTTCCTGCATTTTTTGCATTTCACGGTTTTGCATGTTGTCACCTCCTTGTTTAAATGAGTTTTTCTTTCTTGCTCATAAGATATTCCCAACTTAATTAAATTTATCGGGATTATATCCCCTGTCGATTCGTGCTTGCCGAGCGTCCTCTTTGATTTTATTAAACTTTTCGTTCCAGTCGTCCCGAGCTTTATTTTTGTCGGGCTTCGTTTGCGCGTTTTGGGCATATAAAAACAAAAGAATGAGAACAACAAAAGCTACTCCGCAAAAAATTATGAAGCTAACGGGCAAATCTCCGATATACTGCCGCCCGAGGGGTATTTGTTGAGTTGAAACAACGCTGACCCCGGGCGAAAACTCTTCGCGATTATACAGGTTTGGGGGTACATAACCGTGAGGAATATTGCCTCCGGGTTGCGGGGTTCGGTCAATTCCAATAAATTGAACGCTTTCACCATCGACAAATTCAATAAAAATTTCGGTATCAAACGGCGAGCCGATATAATAATGTCCCGTAAACGAGTCATAGGGTGCGACAAAGCGCGAAGCGGCAATTAAAACATCGTCGGAGGGTTCGCCGCTTGCGGGATTATGGCGCAAAATATAATGAACTGACTCGCCGCCTGCAAGAACAGTATAAATATGAGTATCGAAAATCGTACCGACACGAAACTCAAAGGGGGTAGCCGTCCACATTATGTATCACCCCTATTCTTCGAGAGAAAATGCAAATTTAAGCATTTTCTTTTTTTTGCTTGCATCTAAGTTTTGATAAACGTTGAGTAGTTCGGATGCCTCGTCGGTTATTTCTTTCGGGTTTCCGTTATGGATAACAACAGAGCTGTTATTTATGCCTTGAACTACGCTTCCGCGGATGTTTGACCCCGAAGCATTGACAATACCGTCCGCACTATCGCCTTTCAAGATATAGTCGGTTGTAACTCCGAAGTAGTCGGCAATCTTAACAACGGCTTCGGCTGTCGGCTTATAGCTTCCTCGCTTCCATTTCGGAAACGGTGTTTTTTTTTAATCCAAGCTCAGAAGAAAGTTGAATGCCGTTGATATTGCGCTCGCTCATTAAAAACAAGATTCTGTCAATCATGTAAGCCCCCTATAAAAAATCCGAAAAAAGGACTTGAAAAGTCCGATATTAGGATTTAAACGGGGTATTATCAGGACACACGACGCGCTCCCCCTATGGAGCCCCCCCTAAAATCTACACCGTTTCGAAAAGAAACGAAAAAGCGGTAAGTATCTTTAAGCGCAGATTCATACAAAAGGGGACGTTTCTTTCAAGTTGGTTGTTTTTGGCGAAACTATTCTAACTTGTGTCGAGGAGCGCGTCAACGGCAAATTAACAAGGATGGGAAGGAAATGACAAAAAGCAACAAGCAACCGAATTACTTAACGACCGACGACCTCGCGGCACGATGGCATGTATCAAGACAATGCGCAAACGCCTTCATGCACCGCAAAGGCTCAGGAGCAATAAAAATCGGGCGACGGCTGTTAGTAACGGAAAAAGAAGTCATAGCCTACGAAGCAACACAGGGAGTAAAAACCGGGCATTAAGCCCGCAAAAAAAACGGAGGAGTACAAAATGGGCGAGATTGGTTAGAAATGTTTTGACAAAATAACCGAACAGGGGAGAAAGAAAATGATATTGCGAGTGTACAAGATACGAAAAATATCTAAAAAATCATTCATAGATGAGGGAATATTGGCAAAACGCGCAAAAAAATACGCAACATACGATAGGGTGCTAACCGTTGGGCATGAATATCTTCTTACTCGGAAGAATTTTTGGTCATTATTTGGTCGAAAGCCTTGAAAGTGAAACCAACATAGCGTAAAAAACGCAGAGTGACGAGCGGGAGGGGAAACCCCCGCCCCTCGATAATGCGGCTCAGAGCGGTCACAAGCCCGCCGCAATACCCAAAAGGAGCAAGACGAATGAATAAGGCAGAAAAATTTATCGACATGTTGTTGTTAGTAATAAAAAAGACAGCATTTATCTACATGATAGCTTTCGGATTCGCAGTCGGATGGACAACAGCAGTATCGCCGCAACTCCCTGCTATGGTCGCGACATCACAAACAATAAGTTCCACTGTCGATATATGGTTTGTAACGCTCCTCTTAGTCATACTTTTGACCGGATTTGTATGGTTCGTAATATTTCTCGCGAGCATACTTTTCACAGCGTTTTTTTATTCATTCATAGAAATTGCAAAAAATTCGAACATACTCGAAACAAAAAAAGATGCAACCCCAAACAGCAACCAAGACATCTAACGGAGGAAACACAAATGTTCAACAACGAAGCCCATGAATTATGGCGATGTCGAAAATACGGCAAGCACACAACAACCACCGGCGGTTACAGGCTTTTTTATTGCGACGCACTCGCGAAACCCGTTCGGGCGTCCCTCCCCCTCTCCCGGCCGACACGCACCACTTGTCAATGCTCGGCATATATTGCGGTATGCCAAAATCGGGGAGATGTGAGGCAATGTTTCAATACCGAATCCGCGGAGGAAATCGGCTGCTTGGCGAGCTTAAAATCGGAGGCGCGAAAAACGCCGCCTTGCCGATTCTTGCCGCAGCTTGTCTGAACGAAAGCGAAACCATCATCGAAAACTGCCCGCGAATTTCAGACATTCTTGATACAATCGAAATTTTAAATCGCGTCGGATGCGAAACCGAGTTTGAGGGAAACACGCTTAAAGTACGGGCAGACCGCAAATTAAATTGCGAAATTCCGGCAGAAATTGCTGAAAAAATGCGTTCGTCGGTGTTGTTTATGGGGGCGTTTTTGGCGCGATGCGGTCGCGCGATTTTGCCGGCTCCCGGCGGATGCAATCTCGGCGCACGGGCAATCGACCTGCACATTAAGGGTCTTATTGCAATGGGCGCGAAAATTCACGAAGAAAACGGCAAAATTTTCTGCGAAACCGACGGTCTTACGGGAGCAAAAATAAAATTATCGTTTGCATCCGTGGGCGCAACGGAAAATCTGATGCTTGCGGCGGTTCGCGCTCGCGGCGAAACAATTATCGAAAATGCCGCTCGCGAGCCGGAAATAATCGACCTTTCCGATTTCCTGAAAAAAATCGGCGCGGACATTCGCGGCGCGGGAACGGGAACAATTGTTATTCGCGGCAAAAAATCGCTCAGCAAGCCCGTTTTGCACAAAGTTATTTTTGACAGAATCGTCGCGGGGACGCATCTTGTTGCGGCGGCGATGACCGGAGGCGAAATTTGTTTAAAAAATGTTCGCCCGTTTGATTTGATGCCGGTTGCGGGTTGCTTGAAGGAGATGGGCTGTTTTCTTCGTTCCGAAGGCGGCGATATTTATCTTCGTGCGCCCGAGCGGCTTCGCGCATTGCCGCGCATAGTAACGCGCGTGCATCCCGGCTTCCCGACCGACATGCAAGCGCAATTTGTAGCGGCTCTGGCGATTGCGGAAGGGAAAAGCGAAGTCGTTGAAACGGTTTTTGAAAACCGGTGCAGCCATGTCGGCGAGCTTCGAAAAATGGGCGCGAATATTCGTTTGACCGCCGACAAACGAACATTTCTCATAAGCGGCGCAGCATCTCTGCGCGGCGCGACCGTTGCGGCGCACGACCTGCGTTGCGGGGCGGCGTTAATTTTGGCGGCTCTTGCCGCCGACGGCGAAAGTATCGTTCAAAATGCCCGCTTCGTAGAGCGCGGGTACTCCGGCATCGAAAACGACCTGTACTCTCTCGGCGCGGATATTTCATTGGAAAATACGCCCGTGCGTGATATCATTTGAGTGTATAGTGAGTCAAGCTGAAAGCGGTCTTTCGCGCTTGCGCGAAAAGAACGATTTCAATTTGACGAACCTGCAACACGAGTGCTTTTGCGCAATCAAAAGTGCGAGTGCTTGGGGGTGGAACAAGACCGTTTTTGTCTTGTTTCACTATAAATTCGTGCGAATCCGGACTTCTTGCACAAGAAGTCATGCATATACGGAAAGGCTTGACCATATGTATTTATACATGAAGAGAATCACGGACGTCTTATGTGTAATCGTCGCCGCACCGCTGTGGTTGCCAATTATGGCGGTGCTGGCGATGCTTGTGGGAGCATCGTCGCGAGGCGGTATTTTTTTCACGCAAAAACGCTACGGTCGGAACAAAAAATTTTTTCGGCTGTACAAGTTTCGCAGCATGTACATCTCCGCGCCGAGCGATGTTCCCACGCATTTGCTCACGAATCCGCACGCGCATATCACGCCCGTCGGGCGATTTTTGCGCAAATCCAGCTTGGACGAGCTGCCGCAAATTTTTAACATTCTGGCGGGCGACATGTCGCTTGTCGGACCGCGGCCGGCATTGTGGAATCAGGATGACTTAATCGCCGAACGGGATAAATACGGCGCGAATGACGTTCCTGTGGGGCTTACGGGGCTTGCGCAGGTTCGCGGGCGAGACGAGCTTCCCATCGACGTAAAGGCCGCCTATGACGGCGAATACGCAGAAAAAATCAGCCTGCTTCTCGATATAAAAATTCTTTTTCAAACGGTAATCAACGCAGTTACCGGACGCGGCGTGAAAGAGGGCGGAGTAAAATGAATGTACTTATCGTCGGCAAAGGCGGCTATATCGGTGAAAGATTAGCCGCCTTTTTGAAAGGAAATAAAATTTTTTCCGTTCATGTTGCGGATTCTTACGACGAATGGAAATCGCACAATTTTGAAAATTATTGCGCCGTTATTTTCGCCGCCGGAATTGCCCATCGCAAGCAAAAAAAGTCAAATCGAAACGAGTATTTCGCCGTAAATCGCGACCTTGCCGTTGCTGTTGCCGAAAAAGCAAAAAATGCCGGTGTTGCGCAGTTCGTCTATTTAAGCTCGTTGGCGGTTTACGGCAAAAAAGAGGGTGAAATTAACGCGCATACCAAGCCGAATCCGCGGCATAATGATTACTACGGCACTTCAAAATTTCATGCGGAAAATATGCTCAAAAATTTGCAAAACGACGCATTTAAAGTTGCAATTGTGCGCCCGCCGATGGTTTACGGTCCGGATTGCCCGGGAAAATATCGCACATTAGAAAAATTCGCAAAATTTTTTCCGCTCGTCCCAAATAATCGAAACAAACGCAGCATAATATATATTGACAACCTTTGCGCCTTTTTATGCGCGTTAATTCTGCTTCGTTCGGAGGGCGAATTTTGCCCCCAAAACAACGAATACGCAAACACAGCGGAGCTGATTAAAAAAATTCGTGCCGAAAGCGGCAAAAAAACACGCCTGTTTAACGCACGCCCGCTGATTAGCGCGTTGTCTGTATTGCCTGTTGTGAAAACGGCATTCGGCACATTGTATTATTCCGGCACCGAGGGGGAGGAAAAATGAAAACTTTCTCACAGCAAAACGTAATTATGCCGCAACTTTCCGACGTTCGCTGCAATTCCTGCGGCAAAGATGTTGACAAAAACGAAATCGGCTATTTCGAAGACCATATATCGCTTTCAAAACTTTGGGGCTATCACTCGCCCTTCGACGGCGAATCCCACGACATCGACCTCTGCGTCGATTGCTACAAAAACTGGATTACCGGATTTGAAATTCCGCCGTATCCGGAACCGGTCTGAGTGAAAAAATTTTAACCGCACGAAAAAAAGGCAACTCGCGGCGATACGCCCGATTGCCTTTTTTATTTTTGAAGCGAACAGGGGCTGTCGCGAACGCACTTGAGAAGCCCGGACGGTCTTCGTCGGGAAAATCATCCGAAAAAAGACCGGTCGCTTAACATGCAGCACTGATGACACTCGTTCGCGTTTAATTGTGCGTTCGCGACAATGCATAGCCGACGGGATGCTTCCTGATTTGATTCACTGTTACATGTCGGAAGGCGCGACAGGTCTGCGCGCGCGCGGAGCTTTTACCGCCGGCGCGACAGAAATATCCGCAGATACCGCCGGCGCATCGGCTTCGTCGGGCGCGGTGAGCTCGCCGGTTTCGTCAATTGCGACGGGCTTGCGTGCGCGAGGCGCGGATACTTTTTTTGCGTGATTTTCGGGACTCGCGGGGTTCTCGTTATTTGCGGATACGGGCTTTCGCGCACGAGGCGCGACGGGCTGTCGGAGATGTTCAGAAGGGCGCGGTTCAGGGACGATGCCGGGTTCGGACGAAGCGGTTTCCGATTCCGGTACGATGTCCGGCTCCGATACGCCTTCAACCTCCGATGCGATTTCCGATTCGGGCGATGCAGCCTCATGTTCCGATGCGTCTTCGACTTCCGATGCAGTTGCGGCATCCGGCTCAGTTACCACCTCCGATTCGGTAGCAACATCAGATTCGGAAGGCGTAGTGTCTGACTCCGACGCATCTTCAACTTCAACCTCGGGAGCAACATCAAGTTCAGGCGGTTCAGCTTCCGACTCAGGCGCATCTTCAATTTCAAACGCGGTTACAGCATCCGGTTCATTCAACACGGTTTCAATCTCCGGTGCATCTTCAACGTCCGGCTCAGTTACGACATCCGGTTCATTCGACATGGCTTCCGACACAGGCGCATCTTCAACTTCCGGCTCAGTTACGACTTCCGGTTCATTCGACACGGCTTCCGGCTCCGGCGCATCTTCAACCGCATCTTCAACTTCCGGTGTGGCTACCACTTCCGCTTCAGGCGTTTCAACTTCCGGCTCCGGTACAGCTTCAACATCCGGCTCGGGAGCGGGAGTAGTTTCCGGTTCGGGCGTCACAACCTCCGGCGCGAAAATTGCGCGAAGCGCGGCTTGCTCTAACGGGGTCAGGGAGACATTGTCTCGGGACGTACGGGCGAACGGTTCGCCGCCGAGCGAACGGCCGGCTTCTTGCGGGGGCGTTGGGGGCGGAGCCTCCGGCGTCTTTTCGTCGCGAATCTTCGCGTCACGAGCCTTTCCGTCATCTTTAACAAATCCTGCGCGCCAAGAAACAGCTTTGCCGTTGTATCCGCAAAGGGGCGAAATAATTGCGCCGGAAGAGTCAACAACAAGTATCGCTGCGGCGGCAAATCGGTCGATTGAAAAATCGCCCAAAGCGCGCGAGTCTATTTCTTTTCGCAATTCTGCCTTGCCTTTTGAATCCGGATTTATTTTTCCGGCAAAAATCCCCGTAAATTTTTTGCCGTTCGGAAACAGTATGTAAGCCTCGTATCGCGCGTCGGGACGTAAATCTTGTGCCCAAATCGAAACGCGCCCCGCACCTCCGTTGTTCTCTGCAATGCACCTGCCTGCGGGGGTTCTTCCTTTAAATCCGTATCCGGAATCTTCGCTTTCAAGTGAAATGAAAATTCGTGTATAGCTCATGCCAAAGCTCCTTTTTCAACACTCTTTTATTATGATATTATGCAAAACTTTTTTTGTTCATACGCATATGATAATATGAAAATTGAAGAAGACATGATTGGGAGGTTACATATGGGAAAATTTTTCGGAACGGACGGAGTGCGCGGCGTTGCAAACAGAGAACTTACGCCGGAGCTTGCATTTGCGTTGGGGCGTGCGGGCGCGTATGTATTGGCGCGAAAAATTGTTGCGCCGAAAATTTTGGTTGCGAAAGACAGCCGATTAAGCGGCGATATGCTTGAAGCCGCGCTTACAGCGGGGCTTTGTTCTGTGGGGGCGCAGGTTTATCACGCGGGAGTTATTCCTACGCCGGCGGTAGCGTATCTTGTAAACAAAGGAAATTTTGCCGCAGGCGTGATGATTTCCGCCTCGCATAACCCGATGATTGACAACGGCATCAAATTTTTCGAAAGCCGGGGATTTAAACTGCCCGACGCTCTGGAAGATGAAATTGAAGCAATCATGGAAAAAAATCCGCCGACGAACGATAAATTGCCGCGTCCCGTCGGGGCGGATGTAGGCGCGGTACACAATGCACCGGGCGTCGAATCCGATTACATCAAATTTTTGCTGTCCACGGTACCGGGGCTTGATTTGCGCGGCATGAAAATTGTTATCGACTGCGCAAACGGAGCAACGTCGTTTGTCGCGCCGATTGTGCTTGAAAATCTCGGGGCTGAAATTATTACTTTGCACAACACGCCGAACGGGCAGAATATCAACGAAAATTGCGGTTCAACGCATCCGGAAAGTCTTGCAATGCTTGTGAAAGAACTCAGCGCAGATGCCGGCATCGCTTTCGACGGCGACGGCGACAGAATGCTTGCGGTTTGCGAAAAGGGCGATTTAATCGACGGCGACTCGATTTTGGCGATTTGCGGGCTTGATATGCACGAGCGCGGCGTTTTAAAAAACGATGCGATTGTTGCAACGGTTATGAGCAATCAGGGATTTGAAGTGTTTTGCCGCGAAAACGGCATTGTCCTGCACCGCACCGACGTGGGAGACAGGTATGTTTTGGAAAAAATGCTTGCGGATAATTACAATTTGGGCGGCGAACAATCCGGGCATGTAATTTTTCTTGACCACAATACAACCGGCGACGGAATTTTAACGGCGTTGCAACTTCTTGCGGTAATGTCACGCAAAAAAAATTCTCTTTCCGAGCTTGCGAGCGTGGCGGAAGCATTTCCGCAGGTGCTTGTAAACGCGAAAGTTTCAAATTCTCGTAAACCCGAATTTGAAACACATCCGGAAATAAAAAAAGCGCAGGAAGCAATTGAGGCGGAACTTGCCGGCGAAGGTCGAATTTTGGTGCGCCCGTCGGGAACCGAGCCGCTTATCCGCGTGATGATTGAAGGTCGCGATAAGGCTAAAATAGAGGCTTTGGCAAAAAAATTGGCGGCTGTTACAGAAAAATGTTTGGCAAATTAAAGTAAATGTGCTAACATGCCGATATACTTAATAACAGGGTGTCGCAGCCTTCGTTACAGCTCATCCGAGTCACTCAATTACTTATTTCAGGAGAGGGGAATTTTCATGGACATCAGTAACGTATCTCAATTATTAACGGGGCTTAACAACCCCCCGAACGAGCAACAATCGGCAACCGCGCCGGTTGCTCCGCCGATTCCCGTTGTTGCAACGGGCGCAGCCGCCGGTACGGATTTCGGCGCAGCAGGCACTTATCAACAAGGTCAACAGGCGCAAGAACCCGAGTCCTTCACCATCGACCAAGAGCGCGTAAGCCGCCTTTGGTCGCAACACGAAGCACGTGTGGATTCTTTCCGCCAAATGATTGAAACTTTGTTTAATCAACAAGCCGAGCGTCAGGGTCTTGCAAACGGATGGACGTTCCGCGAAATCGAAGTAACCGACGAAATGCGCGCCGAAGCTCAGTCAATGATAGACGAAGGCGGATATTTCAGCGTTGAAGCAACCGCCGGACGTATTTTGGATTTCGCAGTAGCATTAACCGGCGGCGACCCCGCACGTATTGACGTAATGCGTGACGCGGTACAACGCGGATTCGACCAAGCCGAGCGCATGTTCGGCGGCGAACTTCCCGAAATCAGCCATCAAACCCTCGAAGCCGTAATGAACGGCTTTGACGAATGGGCAGAAGCAGGAAACGCATCAGCAATTACTCTTTTGAACAGGGGTGAATAGCCATGACAGTACAAAATATTGCTCGTAATCAAATGAGCGAGGCGATGATGCGCGTTGCAAGCGGTCAGCGCATCAACTCTGCGGCAGATGACCCTGCCGGTCTTGCAATTGTAGAAAACATGACCGCGCAAATAGGCGGGCTTGACCAAGGCGTACGCAATACTGCGGACATGCAGGCCATGATAAACACAGCCGAAGGCGGGCTTGACGGCGTCAGCGACAGCTTGGTTCGCATTCGTGAACTCAGCGTTCAGGCGTTAAACGACACAAATTCGCCCGCGCAACGCGCGATGATTTCTAATGAAATCAACCAACTTGCGCAAGGCATCCAAGACCAAGTGTCGAATTTGCAATTTAACGGAACGAACCTCCTCGACGGTTCGGTTCAGAATGCTAACACCGCCTCCGGTCCGGACGGAACGGGCGCGCAAGTAAGCATCAATGATATGTCGGGTATTGCCCGGGCAATGACGGCAATTTCGCGCGAAGGTTCGTTTGACCTCCGCGCAATCGACGATGCAATCGCACAAGTTGCCGGCGAACGCGCAAACCTTGGCGCAATGAGCAATCGTATGGATTACACCGCTCGCGCAAACACCCTTTCAAGCCTCAACCTCGTTGACGCAAGAAGCAGAATTGCCGACGCGGACATTGCGCGTGAAATGAGCAGAGTCAACCAAGACCGCGTTATGAACGAAGTTCAAATCCTTATGCAACAAAACTCGCAAAACCAAGCACAAAACAACAACCAACGTGTATTAAATACCGGAATGTAGTCCTTCAACGGGGATGCTCCCGGAGGGGCTTTCGTCCCTGCACCCCAACCCGTTTTTTTGAAGAAAGCGGGGCAACAAAAAAACCGCGCATGTGCGTGGTTTTTTTGTTCCTTAAAAGTGCAAAACACCGACATATTGTTTGTATGCGCTCCGAACGCAGGACAGCAATTTGATTCTACATAAAGTGCGCTCGCTATATACGCGAACGTACTTGAGAAGTCCGTTCAGGCTTCGTCGGAAAACGCGCTGATGCCCGCGATTTCCCGCCTCGCCTTCACGGTTCTCAAGGTCGTTCGCCACATAGTAAACAGGGGAAAAGCGGCGTGAAAATGCCGCCTTTTGACTGCGTTTTCGGGCGACGCAAAATCAAATTGCTTTATCGGCGCGCGTTTTTTGTGCATTGAAAACATACCACGAATGGTGTAGAATAATAGCGACTTACAGAGAATGGAGGATTTTTATGCCGAAAAGATTAACAAAGTCTGAAAGGGGCCAGCTTCGCGTAGAAATAGGCACTCGCCTGCGCGCCCTTCGCAAATCGTCCGGCTTCTCCCGGATTGAATTATCTGACTACCTCAACCTGACCGTCGGACACGTCGGTTTAATCGAACGGGGCGAACGAGGTCTGACCGCCGAAATGTTGGTAAATATCAGCATTTTGTTGAATTGTTCTACAGACTATTTGCTCACAGGTCGCGAACACTGCGCATTTGCAGGCGAAGGGCGTCACGTATCGGAGCTCGACCGTTTGTTGAACGAGAACTCGAAACAAAAATTGGCAGAATTCATCAGGACTTTTACGCGCCATCAACGCAGGTTGGAGCGCGCAAACGCCGAGAAATCTGACGACGAGTAACCGAACGCAACTATGCAAATATCCGAAATATTGTAATATGTTGTAAAAATATTTTGCTTTAGCTTGAATTTTGCATTATTATGTCTTTACGAACGGAGGCGAGGAGATTTGGAAGAAAAAATTTTGAACATCCTTTTGGTGGAGGATGACCCTGACGAATGCAGGGCGTACATTCAGTACATCGACCATTTAGATGATGTCCATTTGGCAGGCGTAACAAATAACGCCGATAAAGCCTTGCAGGATTGCATCGCAAATTTACCCGATGCTGTTATTTTGGACTTGGAACTGCACAACGGCGGCGGTAACGGCGTAAGTTTCTTGTTGGAAATGGGAAAAGCCGGGCTTCCTGTCAAACCGTATGTTTTAATTGCGACCGAAAACATCAGTAAAGCCGCACATGCCAAGGTGAGGCAACTCGGCGCGGACTTCATTATGACCAAAAGCCAAGAAAACTACAGCCCTGAGGAGATTGTTGAATTTCTTCGGTCGATGAAAACAATAATTCACGACGCACAAAAGCGGTACGTGCCGGCTGAAATCAAGCCGCTTACGCCCGAGGAATCACAAAAACAGCTCGTATCACGAATAGCTGCCGAGCTTAATATGCTTGGGGTAAGCCCGAAAATGTTGGGGCGGAAATATTTGATTGACGCCATTACGCTTACAATAGAGGGGCATCGAAAACCCGGACGCCTCATCGCGCTAAAGTACGATAAAAATGCGGCCAGTGTCGAGCGCGCAATGCAACACACTCTGAATCATACGTGGCATCACGGTAACGCTAACGACCTGCAAACCTTCTACACGGCGAAAATAAATTCAAGAAGGGGAATGCCTACCCTCAGCGAATTTATTTTCTACTTCGCAGACAAACTGGCGAATTTTTAGCCTGCCGCCAGGCAACAGGTTTTGAAAAATTTTTTCACATTTGATATAATCGCGCCTATAGCATGATTCCGTACGGAAAAACTGCTGCGAGAGGAGCATTCAAATGTACGAAAAAGTTTCCGCAAGTTTAAATTTTGCCGAACGCGAAAAGGATGTTTTAAATTTATGGCGCGAGCGCGATGTTTTTGCACAAAGCATAAAACTTCGCGAAAACGCGCCTGTTTTTATGTTCTATGAAGGGCCGCCGACCGCAAACGGTCGCCCGCATATCGGGCATATTATTACGCGCACAGTTAAAGATATTGTTCCGCGTTACAAAACAATGAAGGGTTTCCGAGTGCCGCGCAAAGCCGGTTGGGACACCCACGGCTTGCCTGTTGAGCTTGAAGTGGAAAAAGTATTGGGCATAAGCGGCAAGCCCGAAATCGAAACCTACGGCGTTGAGCCGTTTATAAAAAAATGCAAAGAAAGCGTTTGGACATACGAAAGTCTTTGGCGCGAAATGAGCGAGCGCGTGGGCTTTTGGGCTGACATGGACGACCCGTATGTAACATATCACAACAATTATATCGAATCCGTTTGGTGGGCGTTAAGCGAGATTTTCAAAAAAAATCTGATTTATAAGTCGTATCGGGTAGTTCCGTATTGCCCGCGCTGCGGAACGCCGCTTTCAAGCCACGAAGTCGCCCAAGGTTACAAAGACGTCAAGGATGATTCCGTCTACGTTTGCTTCAAATCCGCCGAAGCAGACGAATACTATCTCGCATGGACAACAACCCCTTGGACTTTGCCTTCAAACGTGGGACTTTGCGTCAACCCCAAAGAAGAATATGCAAAAGTCGCGCACAACGGGAGGGTTTACATTCTGGCGCGCGCCTTGGTCGAAAGCCTCTTTGGCGAAAAAGAAGGCGGCTTTGAAATTTTGGAAACTTTCCCGGGCAAAACGCTCGAACACAAAAAATATGAACCCTTATTTAATTTTGCCGAGTTTGAAGCCGCACCGGCTTCGAGGGAATGTGACCCCAACGGCGACGTGCCTCCGGCGTCGAATTTTTGCAAAGTCGTGTGCGATTCCTACGTAACCCTCACCGACGGAACGGGCATCGTGCATATCGCGCCGGCCTTCGGCGAAGACGACGCCCGCATTTGCAAAGCATACAACATGCCGCTGTTGCAATACGTTGACGCGCAAGGAAATTTCACCGCCGAAGCGTATCTCTTCACCGGCAAATTCGTGAAAGATGCCGACCCGCTTATCATCGCGGAGCTGAAAAATCGCGGCCAACTCTTTAAAAAATTATCATACACGCACAGCTATCCGTTTTGTTGGCGATGCGACACTCCCCTCCTCTACTACGCTCGCGACGCATGGTTTATCCGCACAAGCAGTTTGCGCGACAAACTGCTGCAAAGCAACAGCGAAGTAAACTGGCTGCCCGGCCACATGAAAGAAGGTCGCTTCGGCGACTTTTTGGAAAACGTAATCGACTGGAGCATCTCCCGCGAGCGTTATTGGGGTACGCCTCTGCCGATTTGGGTTTGCGAGAACGGCGATTGCGGACATTTACACTGCATCGGCAGCATCGCGGAACTTCGCGACCGCGCATCCGATTGCACCTGCGACGAAACAAAAAAAGCCCTCGAAGCCGGCACAATCGAACTTCACAAGCCCTATATCGACGCGGTTAAAATTTCCTGCGACAAATGCGGCGGGCAAATGTCGCGCACCCCGGAAGTCATCGACTGTTGGTTCGATTCCGGCGCGATGCCGTTTGCGCAATGGCACTATCCGTTTGAAAATCGCGAAAAATTCGAAAAATTATTCCCGGCGGATTTTATTTCCGAAGCCGTTGACCAAACCCGCGGATGGTTTTATTCGTTGATTTCAATTTCAACGATGCTTTTCGAAAAATCTTCATTTAAGAATGTTATCGTGCTCGGACACGGCTTGGATGAACACGGTCAAAAAATGAGCAAATCCAAAGGCAACGCCGTTGACCCCATGTCGGCACTCGAAAAACACGGTGCGGACGCGATTCGTTGGTTTTTGGTATCCGGCAGTGCGCCGTGGCTGAATTTCCGCTACAGCGACAAATCCGTCGAAGAGGGCGCGCGCCGCTTTATGGGAACGCTGTGGAACACCTACGCATTCTACGTTCTCTACGCGGAAATCGACAAATTCAACCCCTATGAACACCGGGGGCAGGAGTCAGACACATGCTCTCAAAGCCGTGACGGCTCGCCGGGCGGTGACGACGCCTCCGTTTTGGACAAATGGCTGCTTTCGCGGCTTAATTCTCTTGTGAAAAAAGTCGATGCCGCCCTCGAACGCTACGAATTAACCGAGCCGACTCGCGAACTCGACCGTTTCGCCGACGATTTAAGCAACTGGTATTTGCGCCGTTCGCGCAAGCGTTATTGGGGCGACGAAATGACGCCGGATAAAATCAGCGCGTACAAAACCCTTCACCACGCGCTTGTTACCGTGGTAAAACTTGCCGCGCCGTTCGTTCCGTTCATCACCGAGCAAATTTATCAAAATCTTGTTGCGGGTTTGGACGAAAACGCACCTAAAAGCGTTCATCTCACCGATTTTCCCGTTTGCGACGAAAACGCAATCGACACCGAACTCGAAGCGCAAATGTCCGGCGTAATGGATATCGTTGTGCAAGGCCGCTCGGCGCGAAACACCGCAAATATCAAAATTCGCCAACCCGTAAGCGAAATGCTTGTTGCCGCAAAACCGGTTGACGAAAAATTTTTCGATATAATCCGAGACGAGTTAAACGTCAAAGCAATCCGCTTCATCGACGATGCCTCAGAATATGCGTCGTATCGCTTCAAGCCGCAACTTCGCACTCTCGGGCCGCGTTACGGCAAGCTCGTGCCGAAAATCACCGAAGCCTTAAATGCCGAACCCGCCGCCGCCATGGACGCATTAAAATCCGGCGCGTTTAAAGCGGAAATCGACGGCACACCCGTCGAGCTTTCCGTTGACGACGTGTTAATCGAAACCCAACAAAAAGAGGGCTTCGCAACCGCAAGCGAAAAAGGCATAACCGTCGTTTTAAACACGCATCTCACGCCCGCTCTTATCGAAGAAGGCAACATGCGCGAGTTAATCAGCAAGTGGCAAAACATGCGCCGCGAAGCCGATTTTGTCGTTACCGACCATATCGACGCCGGTTTCGGCGACTCCCCTGCCCTCGCCGAGGTGATTCAAAAAAATTCGACGGAAATATCCGCCGAAATTTTAGCAAAATCAATCACTCAATCTCCGCCGCCCGACAGCGCATTCGCAAAGGAATGGAACGTAAACGGCGAAAAAATTACGCTGTGGGTTAAAAATTTGCGCTCGTTATAGCACAAAATCTCCTGTGCAACAAAAAAACTGCACCCGGCAGGTGCAGTTTTTTTTGCGCGTCATAAAATCAATAAATCAATTTCATTGAGCCGTATCGGCTTCGAGGGAACGTCAAAGCCGCTTACACGCGATCCCGGCGTCCAAAGCGCGCTTGGTGCGCCTACGGAAGCCATACATAAGGAGCAAAGTGCTCGGGAATTTCAATGCCGAGTTCGGCGGCCATAAAACCGTTTACGAAATATTGAAGCTCAAAATCCATGCCGAAGCGAATCGGCATTTCGGCGGGATTGTGTCCGTAAACGAGAATATCTCGCGCCATTCTGCCGGATTCCCAACCGAGGCGGAAATAATCTATCGAAAGGGTTGCCAAACCGCCTTCACGAACCATTCCGTTTTCGCCGGGGAAAACGGGTACGCCGGATTCAATCGCAACTTGCCCGACAATCGGCATTGCTTCGGCGTGGGTGTTGTCGGTGGGAATCCAGATTGCGTCAACGCGGCTTGCAAGCGCAAGCATGTTTTGGTGAACTTCGCCCACCGAGGTAACGGTGCTTCGAACAACGTTCAGCCCGAGCGATTCCGCATGGGCGGCAGCGATGCCTGCCTGATAAACCGAGTTCGTTTCGCTTGACGCATAGGCAATTCCGATAGTTTCAAGGTGAGGCACGAACTCAAAAATCATGCCGATTTGATGCTGAATCGGGTTCATGTCGGACGCTCCGGTTACGTTTGTGCCGGGGCGTTCGTTGCTTTCAACAACGCCGGCACCTTCATAGCTTGTAATCGCCGAGCCGACTATGGGAATTGTGTCAGTTGCGGCAAACATTGATTGCACGGTTGGTGTTGCGATTGCGAAAATCAGGTCAACGTCGTTTTGAACGAATCTGTCGGCAATTGACGGCAGAAGGTCGCGATTATTAAGCGCGTTTTGCTCGTCGAAGCGAGCTTCAACGCCGTAATACTCCAATGCCGCAATGAATCCTTCGCGCGCGGCGTCGAGTGCCGGATGCGTTGTGATTTGCGCCACACCGATGTGAAAGCCTTCCTCGTAGTTTCCGCAGGCGGCAACGAAAATCACCAACCCGGCAATCATAAGTAAAAGTGCTGTCTTTTTCATAAAAATTCTCTTCCTTTCAAATTGTAATTTTTTCCTGCAACAGCGATTATACGCGCAAAAAAAAAGCGCGTCAATTTTTTTGCTGAATTTCTTTCGGTAGATTTCCGCAAAATTTGGTGCTAAAATATTTTTGCAAAATCAATTTAACGGAAGTTTTCGCGGAACTCAACGAACCGACCGAAGATGGAGGAATAAAAATGAACGAACACGATTTAAACACCCTGCGACACACCGCCTCGCATATTCTTGCGCAAGCGGTAAAACGGCTGTATCCCGACGTAAAACTTGCAATCGGGCCGGCGATTTCCGACGGGTTTTACTACGACTTCGAAACAAAAACGCCCTTCACGCCGCAAGATTTGCCCGCAATAGAAAAGGAAATGAAAAAAATCGTCAAGGAGAATTTCCCCGTCGAGGAGTACACGCTGTCCCGCGACGAAGCCCTCGCGTGGGCGGAAGGCGAACCGTACAAGCGCGAGTTAATCGAAAATTTGCCCGGTGACGAGCCACCGAAGTTCTACAAACAGGGCGAATTTACCGACCTCTGCGCCGGGCCTCACATGCCGCGCACAAAAGATGTTCGCGTATTTAAACTGCTGTCTGTGGCGGGTGCGTATTGGCGCGGCGACGAAAAAAATGCCATGCTTTCGCGCATCTACGGCACGGCGTTTTTTACGAAGGACGAGCTTGCGGCGCATCTTGAAGCCGTCGAAGAAGCCAAAAAACGCGACCATCGCAAGCTCGGCAAGGAAATGAAGCTGTTCGCCTTCATGGACGAAGGACCGGGTTTTCCGTTTTATTACCCCAAGGGCATCACGCTGAAAAATAATCTCATCGAATACTGGCGGCGGGTTCACAAACGCTACGGTTATCAGGAAATCGCCACGCCGATAATGCTTGTCGGCGACCTGTGGCATCGTTCCGGGCATTATGAAAAGTACCGCGAAAACATGTACGCAACAAGCCTCGACGAAGTGGATTATTTCGTCAAGCCCATGAACTGCCCCGGCGGAATGCTGCTGTACAACACCGAGCTTCATTCGTACAAGGAATTTCCCTTGCGAATGGCTGAACTCGGCATAATTCACCGCGCCGAAAAATCCGGAGCGTTGCACGGGCTTGCGCGGGCGCGACTTTTCACCCAAGACGACGCCCATATCTACATGACGCACGAGCAGGCGAAAAGCGAAATTATCGGCGTAATCAATCTGTTTGAGGAAGTTTACGCGGCGTTCGGGCTGGACGATTTTAAATTCGAGCTTTCAACCAGACCTGAAAATTCAATCGGTACGGAGGAAGACTGGGAAAAATCCACCAACGCCCTGCGCGATGCCCTTGACGAACTCGGGCGCGAGTACGTAATCAACGAAGGCGACGGCGCGTTTTACGGCCCGAAAATCGACTTTCATATAAAAGATTGCATGGGACGCAGTTTCCAGTGCGGCACGATTCAATTCGACATGCAAATGCCGGAACGCTTCGACCTCACGTACGTCGGCGCGGACGGGCAAAAACATCGCCCCGTAATGATTCACCGCGCATGTTTCGGCAGCATCGAACGCTTCCTTGCAATTTTAATCGAACACTGCGCGGGATGGTTTCCGTTTTGGCTTACGCCGGTGCAAATCGCAATCATTCCCATAGCCGAACGCCATCAGGAAGCCGCGAAAAATGTTCTTGCGCAGCTCGAAGCCGCAGGTCTTCGCGCCGAAGCCGACCTTCGCAACGAAAAAATGGGCTTTAAAATTCGCGAAGCACAGCTCGGCAAAATTCCCGTAATGCTTATCATCGGCGACGACGAAGTCGAGAAAAACGTGGTATCCGTCCGCTCTCGCGAAAACGGCGACGAAGGTCAACAAACTCTTGCTTCCTGCATCGAAAAATGGAAATCCGAGATATAGCCTTGTCGCCCTTATCGAACGAAGACTTGGTAAAAAATTTTCGCAACGGCGACAAAACCGCGCCGGATACGCTTCTGGCGCGGTTTAAGCCGTTGGTAAAGGCGCGGGCAAAGGCGTACTATGTAGCCGGCGGCGACCCGGAGGACTTGATTCAAGAGGGCATGATTGGGCTGTACAAGGCGGTTTTAGACTTCGATGCGGAAAAAAACGCGAGCTTCGCGGCGTTTGCGTCGCTGTGCGTGACGAGGCAAATTCAAACGGCAATCAAAACTGCCGACCGCCAAAAACACGCGCCGCTCAACGAGTCCCTTTCTCTCGACAACGAGGGCGATGATTTAGCGGATTCCCGCACAGGAAACCCGGAAGAGCTGTTTCTCGGACGCGAATCCCTGCGCGAAGCCAAGGATTTCATCCGTAAAAATTTGAGCGAGCCGGAACGCGCTGTTTTAACAATGCACCTTGACGGCAAATCATACGCCGAAATCGCACAAACGGTCGGCAAAAATAAAAAATCCGTTGATAACACGCTTCAACGGATTCGAAAAAAACTCGGATTGTTTAATATTCCTTAGCCTCCCCAAACCCCTCTCGCGTGTTTCGCACGCCGGGCGACCGGGTCGGCCCGGGGAAACTTTTGAAAAAGTTTCCCCGAACCCCTTCAAAACTTTATTAAAAAACCGCGCTTTCGCGCGGTTTTTTAGTGTTTTCGGGGTGGCACGATTCCAGGAAAATTTCCTGGAAAAATTCCCGGAACGGTTCATGTAACCGGCGAGACGTTGGCATCTGTCGAGGAGTTTTACACCGACATCGGCGAGCTTGAAATTTTCGGTGCTTTCGACTTAGATGAAGCACTGATGCTCTTAGAAGATTATGAAGTATTGGCGGTGTTGGCTGAAACAAGAGAAATAATGGAATTGCAAACCCCGGCAGTAGATGCTTACAATGTACTCATGGACGCATTCCGTAATGAATACGGGGAGATTATTTATCCCGATAATTACGCCGGTGCATTTGTGGAGCATGACACTCTTGTAATTCAGTTGACGGATACGAGTGCCGAAGTTTGGGCGTTTTACACGAACTTGCTTGCCCATGTCGCCCCCATCTCATATAAGCAAGTGGATTTTTCGATGAATCAGCTTGTGACTTTCGGAGAAATGTTTGTTGATGCTATCGACGATAGTGATGCCCGAATAGTGTCTTTCGGGGTTGACACGCTGAATAATGTGTATAGCATTACGCTTTATCAAAACTGCTCCGAAAGCGCACAGTTGGCAGACAGCTTTAATGAAACCAGGAGGTTTCTGCCCATGCCCGTAGCTATAGATATGTGTATGCCGGCAGAAGTGTCTATGCTCTGGGGCGGAAACGAAATACGAAATGCCCGTCAAGTACCCTTTTCTATCGGACTTACAGGTACTCGTCCCGGCACAGGCGCACCTGCGTTAATAACAGCCGGACATGCGTTTGTCGGACTCCAGACAGGAACGCAAGTTTTCAGCGGGGGGCAACCCATTGGTACATTGCAGGCGTTTAGAGTAGGGCATCACTTCGGAGGTTCGCCTACACCCGGTCAAGCGGGTGACTGGGCAGTAATAGGCTTAAATCCTACCGGAGCTGCGCTTATGACAAACCAATTAAGAAACGGATTTCGAGTGCAAGGCCACTCTGCAAGTGTCCCTGTGAATACACGTGTAATGGGAACAGGACATCGGACAATTCATTGGGAGGGAAATGTTCTCGGCAACCGAAACGTACGCATCTACGACAGAAATGTTTATCAGTTTACCATGTGGGCGCAAACTTCTGTTACACCGACTTTCAGGGAGTCCGTTGGAGGGGATAGCGGCGGCACCATTTTTCGGGAAAGTGGTGGGATTGCTATATTTGTTGGCATACACACGGCTGCTTCCGTCAATAATGCTACCGGTGTCACTGTAAGTTGGTATTTTTGTCCGCTTGCTAATTTTTCAAGCCATTTTTCACCCAGGATAACCGCGCCTTAATAATGCTTTAACATCGGGAGCTGTAGGTCACACCATAACCACAGCTCCCGTTTGCATTTTGATATAACGAAGGGGTCGAGGCATGAGCAAAAAGAAGCTGTCTTGTGTGGTTGTAATTTTAATATGTACTACGGTCGTGCTTTTCTTTGTGTCCTGCAACACGAGCAACGAAACATTTTGTACAAGTAACGAGGGCGAAGGATACTGCGTGAACAATGACGAAGATATTGTTGCTCCCGAAGGATTATCACTTACCGTTGTACCCGGCACTCTTTCTCACTACGGCGCAATCCTGCGCCTCACAAATAATACCGGCAACCGCTACCTCCGCTATCCTCTTTTTGACCTGCCACGTTTATACACAACGGATGAAAATGAGAATTGGTGGATACGTGTACCGTTTATCATTGGCGAGCGGACAGTTATTTCCATAGTCGACACAATACCTGCGAGAAGCTACGTGCTTACAGAAGTAAATTTTGAGTTTTTGTTTGGCAAACTCCCGTGCGGCGAGTACAAAATTACACAAACAGTCTATCGGGACAACCTTGGTGCGCCACGACACCAAGTTCACGTAAGCACGATATTCACACTTCACGATGACAATCATGTGCGCGCATGGCACTCGTGCTTCTGAATTAACCCCATCAATCAACGATTAGGGACACCCGTGAAGGAGATTTTGACCGATGGTATTTTTGTCCGCTCGGCAATTTCTCCGGCCATTTTACGCCGAGAATAACTGCGCCGTAACCGAGTCCGATTAAATGCAGGAGGCTATGGTTCGTCTTTTGGGGCTGTAGCTTCCTGTTCTCGTTTTGAAAGGGAGTCTGCAATGAAAAAAATTTTTTTATTTTGCGCATTCGTACTTATAATATGCGTGGCGAGTGTGATTTTTTTTGTACTGCCCGGCTCTGAAATACATGAAAATGAAATGACCGATGACTATTGTGAAGGCGAAGATATTGCTATCCCCGACGGATTATCACTTACCGTTGTGCCCAATACGCTTTCTCGCTACGGGGCAACGCTCCGATTTTCAAATAACACTGACTATCGTTATACCTACGGACTTAACGAACCAATGTTTTTATATACGAAGGACGATAACGATAATTGGGTAAACGTGCCGTTTGCTCGGGATTTTGGATGGAATCCTATAGCTCGCTACTTAGACCCCGGAAGGTATATAATCATCGAAAAAAATTTTGAAGGTTTCTTCGGCCAACTCCCCGACGGAAAATACAAACTTACAAAAAGCGTGCATAGAGGTCGCCCGCCCCGCAATGAGATTGTAAGCGCGGAATTTGTAATCCGGGCGCAGTGCAAAACCGCCTCGAACACACCGCCCGCGCGCTTCTCATTTCTTCCGAAAATTTGCAGGACTCCGAATCGCGCATCCGTAACACGGACATCGCGCGGGAAATGAACGCCTTCATTAAATCAAGCGTTCTGCAACAAGCCCGATGCCGCAACATTATCGCCGCCGCCGCCCGCCTGAATTATTCTGCGGCTTGGGAATGCGAACGATATTGTTGTACAAAAAAATATCCTGCTTATTTGTAGTGCGAAACGAGTTGCTTCGCGTGTAATTGCAGGCACTGCGTTGGGATTTTACCGATTTCAACTTGCTTCGCACAATAAGCATAATCGCGCCGGAAATTGCCGCGCCGATTACAAAGCAAATGCCGAAAACAAAAATTTCCGCGATAATAAATTCCATTTATCTCACCGCCCAACTTAATGCATAAATAACGACGGAAAGTATCATCGTGAGGATGAAAAACCATCGCCAAAACGCGCCCCAATCGGTGGGTAAATCGCCCACAAATTTGCCGGTTTGCCCGTTCATGGCGAAAATAAAATTCTCGCCGCGCCACGTTGTATTCAAAATCCAAACGGGCAAAAGCGCGTACTTTACCTCGCTTTTTTTCAAATATACGCCGCGATATTCCGGCGTAACGGTGGCATAGCCGGTTACGGTTTTTCGAAAAGCATCCTCTGCGCTTGCGCGAATGCGTTCGTTTGCGCGGTCGATACAGTGTTTCTCGCAAAAGTCGAATTTGTCTGCCAAATACCCCACAAGATACGCCGTTTGAAAATCCATGGCAACAGCCGAATCAAAAGGCTCAATCGACTCCATCAAATCCGCCGCGATTTTTGAGCTTGCATCAACCGGCACATTGTCGAAAGCCATTTCGCCCTGCCGCACCACGTTAAAATACCGCGTTTCCGTGTAAATAAATCGCGAGTCGCTCCATGTACGAACCGTCGATGCACGATAGCGCATATTTGCATCAATATCCGCATCGTACAGCCAAAACGGTACATATAATCCCTTTATTTCTTCTAAATGCCGCGTCGTTTTGAAGCATTTGGGCAATAATTTTTTTCCGCTCAAATGCTTTTGCAACGCCTCGACTGCGGCGGCCTTGTCGAGCTTAAAGGGGATAATCAAATCCGGCTTGGCAGAACCTGAAAGCTGCCCGACCATAATGACCGGGCTGTCGCAATACGGACAATGCGTTGCGGCGGTGCTTTCTTCGGTGATAATCTCGCCGGCGCAGGAATTGCACGAATACAGGCGCATTCCTTCCTGTTCGCCCATTGACCACTCGGCATCTTCGTGGTTCGCCCACTCTACAGATTCCGGTGCGCCTTCAAGCGCGTGGTCGCGTTCCTTCATCGCTTGCGGGCAAAATTCCGAATCGCAAAACGGACACTTCATTTGCTGAATTGTCGCGTCGAATTTAACCGCGCCCGCACAATTCGGACATTTATATTCCATCAATTGCATGAAATTCCCCCTATAACGCGAATCAAGAGTTCAAAACAACGCGCCGCCGTAAATGCCTTGTGGCGAGCGACCGGTCGTTTTTTCGGATGGTTTTACCGAAAAAACGACATCAAGCGAGCCGTTTACAAGGCATAGGCGGGGCGTTGTTGCCTACCCTTGTTTCGCGTTTACAACAAGTGTACGCCTCTTACCTTGCATTCGCGCAAAGTGTCTTCGTCCCACACACTTACCTGAACTTCGCCGATATGGATTTTGTGCAGCAAAATCATCGAAAGGCGCGACTGACCGATTCCGCCGCCGATTGTAAGCGGCAGTTCGTCGCGCAAAAGCATTTTATGAAAAGATAATTCGCGGCGATAATCGCAATTTGCGGCGGCGAGTTGCGCCGCAAGAGTTTCCGCGTCAACGCGAATGCCCATGGACGAAAGTTCTACCGCGCATCCGAGCAAATTGTCGTACACCAAAATGTCGCCGTTTAAGCTCCAATCGTCGTAATCCGGGGCGCGGTCGCCGTGTTTTTTGCCCGACCGAAGCACCCCGCCGATTTTCATAAGAAAAACCGTGCCGCACTCCTTGGCGATTGCGTTTTCCCGTTCTTTCGCGTCGAGAGCCGGAAATTTATCTTCAAGCTCTTGCGCGGTTATAAATGTAACTTCGCGGCAAACGCGCGGCGACAGCGAATATTTTGCACAAATTTCCGCCTCGGTGTCGCAAATCGCGCCGATAATTTTTCGCACGGTTTCGCGCAGAAATTCCTCGTTGCGCTCTTGCCGAGTGATGACTTTTTCCCAGTCCCACTGGTCAACGTAAATTGAATGCAAATTGTCCAAGTCGTCGTCGCGGCGAATGGCATTCATGTCGGTGTACAGTCCGTTTCCGGCGTGAAAATCGTACTTCGCCAACGCCACACGCTTCCATTTCGCAAGCGAATGTACAATTTGCGCACGTCCGCCGGTTTCTTTTATTTCGAACTCGACGGGGCGGTCGATGCCGTTTAAATCGTCGTTTAAGCCGGTGTTCGGCTCAACGAAAAGAGGCGCGGACACCCGTTTCAAACTCAAGGTCTGCGCCAAATTGTCCTCAAAGATTCGTTTCATTTTTCCGATTGCAGTTTGCGTTTCGTATAAAGAAAGCGCGGATACGTAACCCTGCGGAATAAATAAACTTTTCACAAATACCACCTCATGTTACCGCATTATACCGCGAACGCCGGCATTGTCAAAATCAATTGGTGACCGGTTGGCTACCAATAGGAAAAGTTGTTCATGCGTTTGTCGTGTTATATAATGGCTGTACAAAAATCCGGCAAAGGAGCATTCAAATGAACTTACAAGATTTACGCAAAAAAATCGACGCTGTTGACGATAACATGCTCGCCCTCTTTGAAGAGCGAATGAAAATTGTTTCGGGGGTTGCGGAGTACAAGCGGGCGCAAAACGTTCCCGTGCGTGACAGGGCTCGCGAGGCGGAGAAACTGGATGCAATTTTCGCCGCCGCAGGTCCGGAAATTCAAAAATATGCACGGATTCTTTTTGCGATGCTTATGAATTTGAGCAATAAATATCAACTCGAAAAGCTGCGCGGCACGGACGAAACTTTGCGCGAATATAAATCCGCTTTGGTGCGCGAAATTCGCGAGGCGAAAACGGCTTTCGCGGGCAAAGCATTTCCCTCCGCCACGATGATTGCCTGTCAGGGCGTAGAGGGTTCGTTTGCGGAGCTTGCGGCGGAAAGATTGTTCAGCCAACCCACCGCCGTTCAGTACATGAAAACGTACGACTCCGTTTTTGCCGCAATCGAAAACGGATTTTGCGAATACGGCGTTCTGCCGCTCGAAAACAGCACCGCCGGCTCGGTAAACAAGGTTTATCGCGCCATGCAGAATCACAAATTTCGTATCGCGCGAAGCATTCGAATGAAAATCGACCATCATCTCGTTGCGCCGAAAGGCGTCGCGCTTGCCGACATTCGCGAGGTCGTGTCCCACGAGCAAGCCCTCGCCCAATGCGACGGCTTTTTAACCGGCCTCAGCAAGAAACACGAAATCATGCAAACCCAATACAACAACACAGCCGCCGCCGCCGAAATGGTTGCAACAAGCACGCGCCGCGATATTGCGGCAATTTGTTCGCGTCGTTCTGTTGAACAGTACGGGCTTGAAATTTTGCACGAAAATATCCAAGACAACGCAAATAATTTTACGCGCTTCATTTGCATCTCGAAAAATTTAGAAATCTACGACGGCGCGAATCTTTCCGACATGATTCTCACGCTGAAAAACGAACAGGGCATTTTGCACAAAGTTTTGTCGAAAATTAACGCGCTCGGCATCGACCTCGCCAAGCTCGAAAGCCGCCCTTCCGAACGCGACGACGAATTTATGTTTTACGTCACGTTCAAAACCTCGGTAAACGACGATTTATTCGCCCTCTTGGATGAACTCACCGACCTTTGCAAAGAATTTGAATATCTGGGAAGTTACAGCGAAGTGTAACCGGGGACATATGCCGGAGGCGAAGCATTCCCTCGAAGCCGGCACAATTCAAGGTTGGCACAAATAAGACCTGCACAAATTTTTTGGGGTGATTTGAAATGCATTGCGGACTTTTGGGACGAAAACTTTCGCACAGCCTGTCACCGGATATTCACGCGGCGTTCGGCTATGACTACTCCCTTTTTGAGGTCGAGCCGCAGAACCTCGCGTCTTTTTTTGCCGAAAAAAATTTTCACGGCATAAACGTCACAATCCCCTACAAGCAAGACGTCATACCTTTTTGCGACGAACTCTCGCCCGTTGCCCGCGAAATCGGAAGCGTGAACACAATCCTTCGCCGCGCCGACGGCAGTCTTTTCGGCGACAACACCGACGCTGAGGGGTTCCGCGCCATGCTGCGCCAGAGCTGTATCGCAGTGGCCGGAAAAAAAGTGCTCGTCCTCGGCAGCGGCGGCTCTAGCCTCACTGTTTGCCACGTCTTAGAAGAACAGTCCGCTTCGGAAATCACCGTCATCTCTCGACAGGGCAAACACACCTACGACACCCTAGACTATCACCGGGACGCCCAAATCCTCATTAACACCACTCCCGT